>JAABUJ010000051.1_pt1 | contig 275783 bp, 464 predicted proteins | sample 5559131 | NCBI WGS metagenome assembly JAABUJ01 (sample SAMN10711875, study PRJNA513366) | rock metagenome | isolation source: Antarctica rocks | place: Antarctica: Victoria Land, Mt New Zealand nord | collected 2016-01-07
TGCCGAGGGGTTGCATGGCAGACCAGGCCGCTGCGGGCCGCGCGCATCAGCGCCCACGCCCCGGCGCACGCAGACAGCAACATCAGGCTGCAGGGCAGACCAGGCGCTGGCGGGCCGCGCGCACCGGCGCCCAGGCCGCGCGCGTGCGCCGTCACGGCCTCCGCCACGGCGGCGACTGCGGCCTCGCGCGCCTCCGCGCTGCCCGCGGCGCGCAGCACCGCGCCGAACGGGCGCAGCGACTCCTCCTGCGGCGCGCACGCGGCTCTGTCGCTTGTGTTATCTCAGGTTTAGTGTAGGGTCTACGACTAAACCTCGGTGCCCAAGAATGAACCAAAGCACCCTGCTCTGCACTCATAACGCGTCGCGCCAGACAGGCGTCCTGCCCCTGCCGAGCACAGTGCTTGCGGGCCTGTGGGCGCGGGCGATGCAACCCCTGTCGAGCTTCATCGAGCGCGTCATTGGAGGCTGGGCTTGGTGCGCGCGCCTGGTGCATGAACGCCGGCAGCTCGGCCTGCGAGAGCAGGCGGCCGGCGAGGCCGCGCAGGTGCGCGACGGCGAGGCAGGCGACCGCCGCGTCGCCGTGGCACGCCGCGGCCACCAGATGCGCCGCGGCGGCCGCCCACAGCCGCCCCCACACCAGGCGCAGGCGGCGCAGGTTGGCGCCGGTCGCGGCCGCCAGGCGGCCCAGCGTGTACGTCCTGCGCACGCGCGCTCGCCAGGGTTAGGGTCTGCCGGCAGGGCCGCGCGGCAAACTGCGTGAGACCAGGACGGCCGCGGCGTCGGCGCCGGCGCGCTGCGCGGCCCGCTTGCGCAGGCCGACAGCAGTTAGCGATCACCTCCGCTCTGCATGCACTGTCTCCGTGTGCATTGCCTGCACGCATCTTAAACCGGCGGACCGGCCACACCACCGCCGGCACCCGATCCGCACATGCCTGTCTCAAGCCCAACCGCAATCCAACATCCAGCAGCAGCCCGTCGCATGGCGTTAGGGTAGGGTCAGGGCGCGCCTGGGCGCCCCCGGCTCGTCCAGCTCCTCCTGGCTGACCTCGCACAGCGCGCGCACGAACGCCACCACTGCCTCGCCGTCCAGCGTGGCGCTGCGCCCGTACACGGCCTCCACCGCGCCGCGCCCCGGCCCCGCCGCCCAGCGCGCCTGCCGCTCGCGGCCCAGGGAAGTTCAGAGTCTCTGTAGGGTCTCCCGCGCCCGCCGCCATGCCCGCACGGTCGCCGCACCGCCCGGCCACCTGCCCAGTGCGCAGGCAGTGGTGACCGGCGGCCGCACCGCAAGTGTGTGTGGCATGCAGGTTTGGAGCTCTGTGCGCTGCGTGCAAACCCTTCACGAGAAAGCCCTTCGCGGGCGCACCAGGGCCAGGCCGGGCGGCCCGAGCTGCTGGGCGGCCCTGGCGTCGGGGCGGCCGGTCGCCGACGGCGGCCGGCTGGCCTGCACGGCCTCGGCGCCCGCCTCCGCCCCCGGCGCCCCGCCGCGCTGCGCGCCCGCGCGGCGCCAGGCGTCACACGCGCTGGGACGGCGACGGCCCGAGGTGCATCTTGAACCGCACAGAAGGACTGCTGCGGCCGCTGCTCTTCGGACAGCAGATCGCAAGCGCGGGCAGGGTGCCGCACGCGCATGCAGCCGCAAACTGTGCCGCTCCCTTCAGACAGCTGCCCCCGCAGCCAGCAGACGCGCCCAGCGCGACTCCTCAACAGCGCACACCTCAGCCTGCGCGGCGTCGGGCGCGGCCGGCGCCGGCGCGACCAGGCGCGTGAAGAACTTGCCGAAGGACGAGCCGCGCGCGGGGCCGGCGGCGCCGGCGGCCTCGGCGCCGGGGTCGGGGCCGGCGTCCGGCGCGCCGCCCGCGCGCTGGCCGCCCGGCGCGCCGCCGTCGGCCGACGGCGGCCAGGCGTCCTGCAGCGCGGCCGCGCCAGCGGGCTCCTCCAGCAGGCCGGGCGGCAGGGACGCCTGCCGCGCGGCCGCAGCGCCTCAGCCGCCTCTGCATGCTCCCGGGCTGTTGCAGCTGAAGTGTCCAACAGACAGTGCTTGCACATGCGCAGCCATTTCAGCGCACGCGCGCGCTCGTACGGCCGCCACATGTAAGGTGTAGGGTCAGGGTGGGCCTCCTGGACACTTGCACACGCCTGCAGCGCCTCGACGGCGGAGAGCGTGCGCAGCACAACCGCCCAGCCGCCGCCGAGCAGGCCGCCGGCGGGCCCCGCCGCCAGGCCGACCAGCGCGCCAAGCGCCGCCACCTGCTTGGCCTCGGCCGGCGAGCCGGGCGGCGCCGGCGCGGCGGCGCCCGCCGCGCCCGCCAGCGCGGCCGCCAGGTCCGCGCACAGCGCGTCCAGGCCCAGCATGCCGGCCAGCCTGGCGCAGGCAGGGTCTCATAAGCTTCTGAGCTCCGGCGGCGCCGGCCGCCGGTGACAGTCACCGGCCGGGTGGGCTCGCGCTGCCGCGCCGGCGCGCGGCTGCCAGCGCCGGCACTGCTCCCAGCGCTGGGAGGTGTGGCCGAGTGTTCCGGCGAACGGGACCGTGAAGCATCTGGCTTGATGTAAGCGCATGGCGGGGCTGCTGCCGCGCATCCTCAGCAAGGATAAGGTGCCGGGGCCATTGGAGCAGGCATATCCGTGCCCACTCTGGCAACTCTCGGAGCGCGGGTTTGCACCAGTGCCCATGCAGCAAACGGCACCCCTGTAAAGAGACGAGCTGGGGGAAACCTGATCGTGCTGGTGAGGCCCTCCAGCACGGGCGCGGCCGCGGCGACGTCCGCCGCCGCGTCGAAGGCCGTCGCCAGCGCGCGCGTGATGGCGTCGCCGCCGACCTGCGAGCGTCGAGCCGTAGCGTGGACGCCTGATCACATGTGTGAGGCCTTGATGGCACCGTTGCTGCTGGCGTAGATCACAGGCGGTGCTGCCTGTATGCCTATATGCTGCGAGCGGCTTCGGGGAAAAGCTGGCGGCTGCACCGGCCACTGTGCAGCCACACCCGCCGTCACATGCGGGCACTGATCCGCACGGAGGCCCGGCCAGTGGCTGGGTGCGCCGCGGGCGGCACGCGTACGCTCGCTCGGGGCGCGCGCCTGCAGCATCGGGCGCGCATGCTCGGCGTGGCTGGCCGAGTGCCAGAGGTTGGAGGCGAGCAGCCCGCGCGCGACCGCCTCACGCGTGCGCGCGAGCAGCCGGCGGCGCTCGACGCTCACACCGTGCTGCTTGTCCCAGCCGCCGCCGCCCCTGCTTGCGGGAAAGGCGCTTACAAAGTTAGGGGGGCTTGCACGCACTCCAGTAGGGGTTGCACGCGCTTCAGTGGGCGCTTCACTCTACGCCACTGACGTGCTGACGTGCCACTGACGTGCACTCTGCGCCACTGACGCGCTTCACTCTGCGGCACTGACGTACGGTCCAGAGAGCATGAAAGGAATGATGCTGGACCAGTTGCAGGCGCGGGCAAGGCGGACGAGGGATGCCTCAGGGGGCGTCTTCACAAAGCCAAAGCCAGGCCGCTCTGCCCGCGCCCCGCCCACAGGTGCGAGTAAGGCAGGGAGCGCACGGTGCCCGCCAGCAAGTAGTTAGATTCCGGGTCGGGCGGGCGGTGGGCGGCGCGCCTGAGCGTGAGGCCCATGGCGGCCGCCAGGCGCCGCTGCTGCAGCCGCTCGCCCGTGCCGTCGGCGGCCGCCTCGTCGGCGTCCGGCGGCGCGATCTGGCGCGCCAGGATGCGCTGGTACATGGCCTCCAGCTCCGCGCGCGGCAAAATAGGCTCCAAGCCCGCCTCGCCCTGCGGGGCCGAGCAGGGTCACGCGCCCGCGCGTCCCAGCGCCCTAACCGCCAGGGACCCCCTTGGTTAGCGCACGGCCTACAGACCCCACACGCCACCGTGGTCGCTGTGGCGCGCCGCCGCGGCGGCGCCCTTGCGGGCAAGCATGGGCCGCAGCAGCAGCGGCGGCCTTCACACGCGCCGCCGCGCCAGGCGTGCGCAGGGCGTTAAAAACTGGATCGCCAGGCTGCATGCGTCGCGAGCAGGATAGGGTAGAGTGTGGGGTAAAAGACCCATAGGGTAGGGCAGGGTGACCGCAGGAGCGCGCCGGCGCCTGGCACATGTTCACAGAGTCGTCGGGTCCCAGGTTGCGCTCGGCGTGCGAATTGTGCGCAGTGCGAGCAGTATAGGGTAGGGTAACGGCCAACCCTGCCCAGGTGCGCGGGCGCGCGCCGGCGCATGGCACATGTTCACGAAGTCGTCGGGGCCCAGATTGCGGTCGGCGTGCGGGTTGTGCGCGTCGGTGTTGAGCATGATCAGCGCGAACGCCAGCAGGTAGGCGCCGTCGGCGCTGCAGAAGGCGCCCGGGTTGTCGCAGCAGTAGCGCGCGGCGAACTTCTCCATGATGCGGTCGATCTTCTGCGCCTCGCCTGCGGGCGCAGCGTCGGCGCGCCGTCACGCGCGCCGCCCCGGGCTCCCGCGGGCGCCTCCGTAGCTGCCTCACACCCAGCAATCAGTCCTGCGCTTTGCAGGATGCCTTCTTGCACTGTTGAGACAGCCTCCAAAGCGCGCTGATGTCCAACACCTAACGGTGATGGACATGAGAGCTGAGTATGCGCGGACACCAGTACTCTGACACACAAACCCTCCTCTCTTGGCGAGGCCCTGATATATTTTTGTGGAACTGTCTCTAGTGCACATGAGAGGCCTGGCGGGCTCGCGCGCATGCAACGCCCAAAGCCGGCTATTGGCAGCACAGCGGTGCGGTGCGCACCGCTGTGCTGCGGTGCGGAACTGAAAAAGCCATGGGGGCCCGCACCGGGCAGGCGGAAGCCCTGCAGCAGCGCGCGCAGCGCCTCGTCCAGGCTGAGCCCGCCGTAGCGCTCGGCGTCCACGTACGCGTGCATCGCGCCCACCGCCAGCTCGTCCGGCCGGCCCAGCAGCTCGCCCAGCTGGCCCTTGTCCAGCGCGGCCGCGGCGCCACGCAGGAAGCCCGCCAGCGCGCCCGGCTCGCCCGCCACGGTGCCCGACGCGACCAGCGCCGCGACGCCCTGGCGCGCGCGGCCGCCCCGCCTTAGCCGGCGCGCGTCACCTCGCCACTTCAATCAGGTATGCCCGAAGGCTCTGCGCAGGGCCGCTGGCGGGCGGCCCGCGGCGCGGCGTCCGGCACCGCCGCGGGCGTGTAGGAGGCCTGCGCCGCGCGCCTGCGCTGCACCTAGCGCGGCGGCAGCAACACATTGGCAAGCGGCGGCATCTCCCAGTCATATCGTGGCCCAGAGATCACACATGAGCTTGCCTACACCCAGGACGAGGAATGGCAGGCGCGGCTGTACAAGTCACACTGCACCCGCCTCATGGGCAACCGCGTCGGCGTTGGCAGCTACCCTATCCTACCATGACCCTACCCTTGGCAGCGTGCTGGGGTTAGGCTCAGGGTTACTCCGCACCTTGTCGCAGTCGCGGTTGAAGATCGCGATGCCCGCCTCCAGGCTGTGCTTGCGCTCCTTGGCCGCGCCAAAGCGCGCGACCTCGCCGTCGGCGGCGCGCCCCGAGCCCGGCCCTGACCCAGACCCTGATGCGAGCCCCGCCTGCGCCGCCTTGTCCGCGCGCGGCGCCGCGGGCGCTGCCGCCACCACCAGGTGCGCATCGGGGGGCAAGCCCTCCAGCGAACCCTCACCGCTGCCCTGCTCGGCGACGACGGTCGTTGCGTGGGACTCCCGCAGCGGCGCGGCCCACAGGTCGAGCGAGCGCAGCAGCGCCAGCAGCGCGCTGACCGCGCTCGGCGGCGCCCTGTGCCGCTCCGGCCGCGCGCTGGCCGCCGCCTCGCCGGGCCGCAGCCCCGCGCCCGTGCCCGCGCCCGGCCCCGTGGCGCCGGCCGCCGCGCCGCTGCTCGGCGCGGCGAGCGCCGCGGCGGGCGTGGCGGGGAGCGCGGGCAGGGCTGCCGCAGGGCTCTGCGCCGCCACGCGCACGGTGCGGCAGAGCGCGCGCAGCGTGCGCTCGAACAGGTTAGCCGCCTGGAGGTCGCAGTCAAAGTTGACAAATAGGTCCACCTGCGCGGCCGCTGCGCGATGGGCAGCTGGCCCCAGGCAAACCTTTGCACAGCGTGAGCGCCGCGCATACGTTACGCATTCGATTATGCCCTGCGCCCAACGTGTGGCCACCCCGCCTCAATCCATTTCGCGCGGACACCCTCCATGGAATATTATGCCCGCGAGAGAACATGCACGCTGCGGCGTGGCAAGCGCACGCGGTACGGCGCAGCGCGCGCGGCGCGCCGCGACCCTCGCATGCCCTGGCGCGCAGGCTGCAAGGCGGGCGGGGCGCGCGCCAGGAGCTGCGGCTGCGCGACGAGCGGCGCGAGCGCGGCCAGCGTAACGTAACCTGTTTGCTGGTGTGCAAGCAAGCCATCTTCTGCCCTGCCAAGCAAAGCAGCCCGGGCGCGTGCCAGGAGCTGCGGCTGCGCGACGAGCGGCGCGAGCGCGGCCAGCGCGACCGCCTGCCCGCCCGCGTCCGGCCGCTCCGCCTCCAGCGACCGCAGCAGGAGCAGCGGGTAGAAGGCGCCCATCTCCGCCTTGGCCGCCGCGCGCAGGCGCGGCTGCGCGCGCCGCGCCACCCCCGGCTCGGCTCGCTTCCAGCCATGCATGACCCACCCTTGAACTGCAGAGCTCACTGCCATGCGGACTGAATGAACACCCTCGGCCCCTTGCCTCAATTGCCGCAATGGCCGCTTCCCACCAGCGGCAAGGTAGGGCTAGGGTTAGGGCTAGGGCAGGCCGGGCGGTTGCGCAGCAAGGGGCGGGCGCGCCTGCAGAAGCACGGCGGCAAAGAGCCGCGCCGCGGCGGCGTGCGCCTCGGCAAAGTCGGACAGGCAGTTGCGCAGCAGCGCCAGGCACAGTGGCTGCCGCAGCTGCTCGCACAGCTGCGCGGGCGCCGCGCCGCGTGCCCGTCAGCGCCGTATTTTATCAACAATACGGGCGGCATTCAAGATTTGTTGTAGCGCAGGTGAAGCATTGCAACCGGTAAACCTGCGAAAATGCTCATCAACACAAAGCACCAGCTCTACAGCATCCCCTGCTCAGCACCATACCACTGCCGGTCAAAGCACTGGCGCCCAGCCTGTCCTGCAGCGGGACGGGCGAGGGCCCCGCGCGCCTCCGGGCGCAGCGACGGCCAGTGGTGGTGCGGGCTCTCCAGCGCGCGCACCAGCAGCTCCAGCGCGAGCAGCTTGCCGGCGTGCATGAACTGCTCCACTGCGCCAAAGCCCGTCTCGCGCGCCGCCATCTGCGCAGCGGTAGGGGTTAGGGTGCGAAGAGCTTTGCCGCTTCCTTTGCTGAGGGCCATGCCTGTGTCGACCTGCAGTGTTGGAGGGGGCCAGGCTGTGTTTCCGCGCCGCCAGGCTGCGCATGGGTGCGCCCGGGCTCTGCTCAGTGCTGTTGCCACGCTGCGCCCCACACGCGCGTGCTTCGACCATTTTGACATGCTTGCACATGCTGTCACGCCGCGCGCGCATGCTGCCGGGGTGCGCGCGTGCAGCATGCGGTGTGTGCGAGCATAGGTGTGAGCATGCATGTGAGCAGATGTGCGAGCACGTACATGTGTGGGCCGAGTTGGGCAAGGTGGGCGCCCTGCCAGCACCTGATGCCCCATCACCGCCGCATGCCAGGCGGACAACCATGCAGGCCCACCGCGAGGCGAGGCGCGCCTGTGCGCAGCCCGGCCTGTGAGCCGAACCCTAGCGTAACCCTGGCCTGCCCCCGCCCGAGCACCTTGCAGATGGCGGTCAGCACAGTGAGCGCGTCGCGCTCCGGCAGCGTCAGGTGCCGCCACGCGGCCGCCTTGCGCCCGCGCATCATGACGCGTCGCACGTCGCGCGGCGAGGGCGCCGCATCGGGCAGGCCGCCCGCGGCGGCCGCCGCGGCGTCGGCCGCGCCGGCCTTGTCCGCGCGCTCGGCCTCCATCTGGTCCAGCGCCTGCTCCAGGCCCCTGCGGCGCGCGGCAGTCACTAGGGTTAGGGTTGGCCTTACACCGCATGCTCGGCGTCCACCTAGTCCAGCGCCTGCTCTAGGCCCCTGCGGCGCGCGGCGCCGCCCTCGTAGGCCACCGCAACAGCGTCGCTCGTCGCGCCCGTGCTCGGCCTCCATCACCAGCAGTCAAAGCCCAGCCTCCCCGCGGCGCCCAGCAGCAGGCTGCACACGCCATGGCGGGTTTTGCGGAACGGGCACAGCAGCAGGCCCTGCGGGCATGCACATGGCGCGCGCGCAGCGCTGCTGCTTCACGCTGAAGCTGCAGGCTTGATCCCCATGCAGGCGCCAGCTGGGGCCCCTGCCCTCAAACGGCAAACCAGCTCTTGCCGACCACACCACCGACTGGCCCCCAACCCACAGCGCCCTCAAGCCCATACCCTAAATTCCATACCCTCTAACTCTGACACGCGCCGCGCCTGATGTCCGCCTGCTCGGCCAGCGACGCGAGCTGCGCGGTGCGCGTGCTGGCCAGCGCATCGTCCACAGCGGCGCCGGCCGCGGCCTCCGCGGCCTCCTCCGCCGCGGTACCCGCGCCCGGCATCCCGCCCGCCCCTGCGCGCACCACCGCCCCCGTTCCACTCCCCAACCACACACGCATCTTGTGGCTCTGGTCAAAATTGGAGCCACAGGTCAGTCGGACCCATGCGGGTGCCTTGCAAGCCTCGTGCCACACCAGCCTGCACAGGACTGGCAATACCCCCGGACAACCTTCCCCACACCAGCCAGACACTCTCACTCACTAGGTGCAACCTGCAGCCCTGCAACGTGCCCAGCACCTCCGAGCCGCGAGGTTGCCTCGCCGCCCTCCGCTTCGCCGGGCGGCCCCGCCTGCACCGGCGCCAGCCCCGCGGGCGGCCCGTAGCCCGGCGCAGCGCCAGGTTCCCGCCCCAGCCCCGCGCCCGCGGCCGCCCCGTCATCCTGCCTGTCGGCCCCGCCGGTGGCGCCGGTCTGGGCGTCCGTCAGCGCGCCGCCCGCCGCGCTGCTGGCACGCGCACGGTCCGCCGCTTCCGGCTCCTCCTGGCCGTCGGGATCCTGGCGCTGCGCGGGGTAGCTGGCAGGGCGGGCGGGGTCGGGGTCGGGGTCGGGGTGGCCGCGCGCGTCCGCGCCCAGGTCGCCATTGGACGACGCGCGGCCCAGCGCGGCGTCGGCAGGGGGCGCCTCGGGCCCCGCGCCCGCGCTGCCCGGCCGGCGCAGGGCGCCTGTGGGGCGCCCGCGCAGTTAGCGCGCTGTCAGGCCCGCACGACAGGCACCAAGAGCTGCGCTGTGCGCCTGAGGGGCAGCCCGCCATGGTCAGCGGACCCGCTCGGGACGTGACCGCCGCGCATGCCGCTCGCGCGGCTCGGCGCATCAGGGCACAAGGACATAGAGGGGCCGCTCTGGCCGCGGCGGGGGTTAGGGTTCCGGCCGCACCCGGGTCGGCACCGTATGCGACCGCGACATGCGCCTCCAGTGCGGGCGGCAGCGGGCCGCCACCCGGCAGCGGGCTGCTGCCCGGCGCCGGCGCGCCCCCGAGCGACTCGCTGACTGTCGACGACGTGCGCCGGCCCTGCCGCCAGCTCCCCGCGTCACGTACTGCAAGCTGTCATGATGTGAATAGTCCGCGGTCATTCATAAGCTGTCAGTTGTGGTCCGCCGGCCTTGCAGCATGGCATGCATACGGGACCCTGCAGCCGTACTGTCCGTGCTAAGCTGCTCCTCGCTACCGCGGACGCCGAGGCACATTACGCTGCCCTGCCTATGTAATTCGCGGCCATGTCAGGCGCAGCCGCCGAGGTCCTCGCCGCCCAGGTGGGCGGCGCAGCTGCGCATGCAGGCAGTGATGCGCGCTTCTTTCGGTGCATCCCGGGCGCGCGCGCGCTGCCGCACCAGCTGCGCCTGCATGACGCGCTTGATGACGGTGTTGAGCATCTGCAGCAGCGCGTTGCGCGCGGTCCGCTGCACGTCCGGCGAGTCGCTGCCGATGGCCACGTTGAATACTGTCCGCACGGCCTGCGCCGGCGGGGGGTCGCCCACTGGCGCCCGGCGGCACTGGCGGGCCACACTGGGCACAGTAACATCGTGCGCATTGCCTGCACTCCCATCCGCTCCCCCCATCCGCTCATTGGGCCCACTCTATGCGCACAGTTATAGTATGCACACCGCCCGCGCAGGTGCAGGCGGAATGCTCACGGCACAAGCACAGCGGTGCTCCTGGGTGGCAGCGAGCAGCGCATGCGGGAGGACAGCCGGGCGGCCGGGTTTGCGGGCCTCACTGATGCCGTGCACGAGTTAGCTTGCAGCGTAGTCATTGCACACTGTGGTTGGCCGCGGCCAAGACAGCAACACGACAGGCATTAGAGGCGGAGGCCCATGCGCGGGGACGCCGGCAGCGCGCCACGCCAGGTGGCGCGGCGCGGCGCGCGCCTGCATCAGGCAGTCGCCGTGCACGACAAAATGCTCCGCGGTGACCACGGTCAGCAGCGCGCGCACGACCGCCAGCTGCACCGCGTCGCTGCCGGCCTCCCCGCACCGGCTCGCCAGCACCACCACCTGCGCGACAGAAAACTAGTGTGAACAATGTCACAGACTCACAATGAAATATTCCGAAAGAGCGCCGGCTCGCCGGCACCGCCATCTGCGCAACACGTCTTTTCAAATTGAAGAACGTCAGTTAACAGAGATTGGAAATAACATGAAAGAGCAGCCATGGAGTCCGGGCCGCCGGAATTTGAGCAGCCGCGGCGGCCCGCCCTGCTGCGCCCGCAGGCGCGCGCGAGCTGCAGGAGCCCTCATGCAGGAGCCCTCATGCACGCTGGCGCTGGTCGGCCGCGCGACTGGTCTGGGCCGGCCGGGCAGGCGGGGCCAGCCACCTGCGCTACCGCCGTCCCGTCATCCAGGCGCCCCGCGGGCGTGCTCTCCGCCTGCAGGTACGCGTGCGCCACCTGCGCGCGCCAGCCCGGCCGTCACCCCAGAGCCGGACGCTGCGGCGTGTTGGGGCGCGCTCCGTGCAGGCAGTGGGGGTCGCCGGCGGCGGGGGCGCAGCGCAGGCGCACGCCGCCGCACGCCAGCGTGGCCGGCCTGTTTCCGCAGTCAGTGGCTGCGGACTTTGCCGTGTGGGCAGCACTGTGCGCCACTGCGCAGGGCACAGCGCGAGCATGGGCGGCCAGGCACGAGCATGCATGCGACCCGTCGCGAGCACAGCGCGATCTGTCACAGCGCACCAGCTTATGCAGGCACGCAAGCGCGGGCAGCGCCAGGCGCGGCGCGTCCTGCGCGCACGCCAGCCGCAGCGGCTCCAGCACCTGCGGCCGCCCAGGTCAGGCTTCCTACCCTACCCTATACCCTTCTCCCCAGTCGGGTCGCGCGCTGTTGGACACAGGCAGGGACGGCGGGTGAGCCCGGGCGGCTGCCGGCTTTAGCACCTTCGGTCGCCCAGGTCAAGCGTCCTGGGGCCCCAGTCTAGTGGCAAGCTGGTGGGCACAGGCAGGGATGGCGAGTGAGCCCGGGCGGCTGCCCGATGCTACACAGCCCGTTGTATGGCGCAGCGGCGTGCCCACGCTGGTGCCTCGCACAGTCTTACTACAACAGACGCCACAGAGGCGTTCCGGGCTCGTGTCATCAGCAATAGGTCAGCCACACTGGTGAAAGCTGCACCCAGCACTTGACACAGCACTCGCGCGTGCGCCCCAGACAAGCCAAGAGTCAGGCTGCGCTTCACGTGCGCACCGCTGCGCAGGTGGCGTGCTCCAGGGGCGTCACCACCTTGCCCCGCCCAGCAGCCTCCTCCGCACGTAGCGACTCTGCCGAGCGCGCCACCCAAACCACCCATCAGTACCAGTCGCAGATGTCAGTGATCCAGGGGGCAATGTAGCCTTGCTACCTCCCAGACTTCTCCAGGACACTGTTCTCTGCCAGACAATGCCAGTTTTCAGTGCGCAGGGCGCGGCAGTGGGCGCACCGAGGATGCGCTTGCATGCCTCCCGTATCGCGCGGTGTTCCTTGGAGCGCCCACTGGCCTCGTGGTAGATCTTGGCCAGGGCGCCACCGATGAAGACCTCAAAGGCATCCCCAGAGTTTGGCGCGGCAGCGGCCGGCAGCTCGCTCGCCTGCGACTGGAAGAAGCTCCAAGGCGCCATGCCCGCCCACTAGTTCGCTGCTACCATCGCCTTGAAGCCACCGTCCCTTGTCTTCTTCTATGTGCCCCACACAAGTTTAATCGGAGCACAGGCCACCCTTGAGTCCTCCCCGGGACATGTCCCACCCCCTGCACAGCACTGCACTGCATGGGGGAGCCAGCTGACGAGAATGTGTCGTGACTCTCACCCATCACCTGTGAACAGCCCTTCTGTGGCCATTGCACGGTGTGAAGGCTAGCTTGCAGGCATGTTGCGGTCGGCGCACATCTTGCGCTCCTTGCAGCCGTGCTGGTCCCTTCCTGCCTTGTCACGGCGTATCTCAGTAAACGCAGGCCACACTTATGCTGGGGAGGCAGAGCAGCCCCGAGCGCATGCAGTGCTCCAGTTCTGGTGCGGCACGCTGTGAACCTGGCGCTTGCGCTCGCGCACCGCCCGCACGCCCTGTCCACCGGAGCGGCTCTGCAAAATACTCTGGCGGCGCAGGCTGGGCACAGGCTACGCCAGTGCCGGCGCGTGCGAGGTGGACTGGAGCAAGAAGGGCATCTGGTTTGCGGGCGGGCGGGAGCTTGACCAGGTCCGTCTGGTGGCAGCCTTCCGTGGTGCACTGGACGTCTCTGACTCTAGTGCATTGAGTACAGCCGCAGCAGTGCTGCTGTCCCAGACGCCGCTGGTATGCGAGATGCGCCGCATCTTGTTGTGTTGTCATGCTGCCCGCGCGCGCAGGAGGTGGAGCGGCGCTTTGGGAGCGACGTGCGCGCGCTCGCGGCAGGCGAATGCCAGGGCTGGACACGAGCTTACGACGGCCTGGCCTACTGCGTCTTGGCGGACCAGCTGAACAGGCGGGGTGCCGCTCCCGCTCTGGTTGCGAGTTGTGGCACGTACATGGTTTTGCCTCTGCGTGGAGGCACTTGGGGAGTTTACACAGCGGCACAGTGGCTGACTGAACGCCGTGTATTCAGGAACATTCACAGGGGTGCGCCGGCGTCCTTCGCCTTGGACGGCAAGGCGCTGAGCAACTCACGGCGAATGCTGGTGAGCACCCTTGCCTCACCCTGCACAGCCCTATGCAGGCCGTCGACCTGCGTGTGTCTAGCCTGCAACGCGGTCTGGCATGACAGGCGGACGGCGAGGCCGACCAAATACGTCCGATGCAACGCACCTGGCTGATCATGCCGTTCATGCACAGCGAGACCCTGGCTGACCAGCAGGTAAGGCGGGCATCAGCCCACGCAGAGCGCTCAGGCCACTGGCCCTAAACGCTGCACATGAGCAGTGCGCCACGAACCCGCTGCCCGACGCCAGGAGTGCGTGCGGCTGTTTGAAGCGCTGCACGCGGAGTGCGCCGCGCTGGACGCGGGCGAGGCCGAGCTCGGCATGGTGGCCGCCAACATCAAATTCGCCAGGCGGGCGCCCGCGACTCAGGCAAAGTGTCAGACAACCAGTGTCAGAACAATCGCCCCTAGGTCAGACCGCTGGCCGCTTGTCTGAGTGCCCATACGCGCTGCAGACTTACTGAGTTTACTGAGATGCATCACCGATGACATTCGATGGCATGCAAAGCGTGCCATGTGTGGGCTTTGCAGGAGACACATGGCTGTGGTGGAGAAGTGGGGCCGCTTCCCGCACCGCAACGCGGTGCTCGGCCGGCCGTCCACCGCAGCTGAAGCAACCGCCCTTGCGGACGGCTCTGTCGAGAGCTTTTGATGCAAGTGCGCTGCCTCGTGTCTTGATGCCTCGTGACTTGATGCACACACGGGACATGCCGCACTGCATGCTCCATATGAGGCGGACTGGCTTGATCTGAGTGTACGGTGTATGAGAGCTTCGTTGCTTATGGCTATTAGGGAGTCATGGTCGTCGGATACAAGCGGGAATTAAGCAACTGCTGGCCGCTGAAATGAAGCGTACCCACTCCAGGCAGGGCCTCAGGCTGCAACTCAACCCACACGGCGCTTCAGGCCAATGCGTGTCCTCAACGAGCTGGAAACCCTTTAGGGTGGGTCGACGCGCAGCTACTCTATGCCAAATATAAGACCAACCTCTACCACACTCCACGACTGACAACAGAGGGTGCAACAGAGTGCGCAATGCCAAGTTGGCATTGCCAAGACTTTATTTGCATCTAGAAACCTTTCAACAGCATAGGCTGCCACTATCTACCAACAGGGTCTGCCATGACAATGTCGTGACAACATGGTGTGAGCAGAGAGCATGCCAGTAACCGATGCGAAAGCCGCCCACAGTGAGACACACAGTGATGTGTGATAATTTATATCAAGTAAACGCTCCGTCTGATGCCTCACCAGCTGTCAAGCTGCACAGCCGCAAAAGGTTCCCATGTCTGAAAAGTATGTGACATGATTTAATGTCCCCCTTATACATCACAACACTCAAGACTGCCATGCTGCCCAGGGAAGCTGACCAAGGACTGGCAGCAAGCGCCCCGGCATACTGCCCTTCATTCCCCACTGCTCTACGAGACAGCGGCTAGACTGTCAGAGGAGGCGCAGCACGATGCGCGCTGGCTGCACGGCCATGACTCAACGGCCTCAAGAACGGCACACGGCACTGCGGCGCCTGCCGCGCGGCGCTATACATCACGGCATGCAGCCCGCCCTCCAGCGCACTAATATCCAGGACAGGTTCGCGGAGTCGGACAAGCTGGCTGCTGCGGCGCCCGCCGCGGCGCGCTACATCACAGAGTAGAGCCCGCCCTGCAGCGCGTTGATGTCCAGGTTGGCGGAGTCGGACAGGCTGGCGTCGCGCACGGCGAGCAGGCCGCGGTAGGCCGGGTCCAGCACCACGCCGAAGAAGGCGGTGCCGTTGGCGTAGATGGGGATGACGACCTCGTCCCACTGGTGCTCGTCCTGCAGCGCCGCGTCCTTGACGACCTGCGCGTGCACAATTCCCACTCTACTTACCATACTTGACCACCTGCGCATGCGTACTCCAGCTTGGGGGTGTTAAGGCTTATTCAAGATTAAAGTGCATATCTGGTCTAAACACTGATTCCGCCCCTGCACAATGAGGTGCTCAAAGCTGTGCTTGAGTCCATCAAGCATGGTCCATCGACGCCATAGGTGAAGCACTTCAGACAGCTCATTCATGTCTCATTCATATATCAGCTAGCCCTACCCCATCATCCCTTATAACAGTGTCACCCTGCCTGCGCGGGCTCCTCTATGAACTGAGGCCAAACCAGTTCGAGCGCGCTCACTATGTCACCCTCAACCTCGGGCGCTACTCGAGCATTGTTGCGTCATGGAATGGGGAGGCCGCACCGCGCCATAGTACAGGATGCCGCCGCCGTACTTGTGGATGAGCGCGTACACGCCGTGCAGGTAGCGGTGGTAGCAGGGCGCGCCCAGGGGGCCCGCCTTGTATTTTAGCAGGTTCAACCCTGAGATCTGGCCACGGCGTTGCAAACATGATCAGTGCTGAGACCAGGGCCCTCCTAGCAGCACTCCGCACGATAGGTTGCCAGCCGCCAAAGGCTTGCAGGTGCATACTCGCAGCCATGGTGAGCCTCGTGGGCGACTGCAGCGACACAGCCGTGAATCTCTGCGAGCAGTCCGCTCACTGACACACATGCGAGCTGGTAGTTGTGATCAGATTGATATCATAGCTTAATTTAAAGGTTAGCAAATAGCATGAGCGCGCCGGCGGGTAGAGCGGGATCATCAGCGGCTTCGTGCCATCGCTCGCGTCCATCTCCTTCTTCCACTGGAAGAAGTTGTGGAACATCGCATCTTGCGCGGCCTTCTCCTCCTGCTCAACCTGCAACAGACAGCAAATGCGCTGTTCATGCAGGAGAGCACATCATAGGTCCTGGGATGAAGAAGGCTGTCGTGCAGCATGGCGTCCGCTAGAATGCAGGGCGCATGTTTATGCATGGCACAGCCCAGCAGTGACTTCAACTTTGTGTCTATGTGGCACGAATTGTGAGATGCGGCATACGGACATGCCTGCGTAGCGCCTGCGACTCCATGAAACAAGCTCCGTGCTCCACGCTCGCCGAGCAGTTGCTGGTACTCGTAAGCAAGCCCGGTCTGCCTGTGGCATGGGCCCATGCAGCTGGCGGGGTGCCGCACCTCAGCCAGCTCCGGCGAGTCCGGACATGCGTCAGCCTGGGCCTGATCTGGCAGCGGCAGCGGCGCGACCCGGAAGCAGTACACCGCCTGTGTGACGCCCGCGCCCAGGTCGCCCGGACGCGCCCTTGCGTCGCGTGGGAAGCGCACAATCGCGGCCACGTGCCACGCCTGCGCGCATGCGCAGACCAGCGACCGTGCCTGGCAGGCGAGGCGGCGTGCGCGCCAACGCGAAGCTGCCGGCTGGCAAGCCGCTCCTGGCTATAAAGGCGTGCGGTTTAGGCCGTTGACACTGCCGCCAGCACTTGTTTCAGGCGCTCTGAGCCCAAGCCCGTGCAGAAGGATCAACTCATGTGCTAGCTGTCAGACTTGCACGTGAGGCGTCCTGGTGACAGCACAGGGACCTCGCTGCGGCAGCGCCCGGCCTGTGAGCACACGCGCCGCGCGCAGGAGGCCAAGCCCCATGCGCACCGCACCGTGTTCGGGTCGGGCTGGGGCAGGTTGTGAAGGTTGGTCTGGTTGAGGTCGCGCTCGCCGACCACGCCCGCGTACACGACTTGCGGGCGCACATCTGCCGCCAGCTGACCGGCACTTTCAGCTCTGGGTTCTGTTCTTTTCGACCTGCGCTGTGTTCGAACGGCGTGCAGCGCTCCCGGGTAGGCGCCTGGCATTCTGGCGGCGTGCGCGGCGCTTGTTTTTAGCTAGGGCGCGGAGAGCGGTGCAGGGATGGGGCGCGCGCGCACCGTCAGGCTTGCGCGGCTGGTGGCTCAGCAGGTAGTCGACGAGCGTGGCATTGCTGCGCGTCGCCGCCAGCGCCGCGCGGCCCAGCGGCAGGCTGAACTGAAACACGTACACCCAGTCCTGCGACTCGTCCGCCTCAGCACCTGCCGCCAGTGTGGCACGCGCTGTTCGATGGATTGAATGCTCAACGTAAGTGCTCCAGGGAGCAGGAGCAAGGAGACCCGCACTTATTAAGCACACTGACAGCCAGGTTTGTTACACAAGGAGACATAGTTGATTGTGACAGATGCAGGAGGGCGCACCGGCAGCGCATGTCTCTGTGAGGCTGGCGTCCGGGACCACTGCCTGCGGCGTGGCAGCTGACGCCCACAGCACCTACAGCCCCCACACAAGACAGAGGTTCCCTTCTAGTGGGGCGGTGCCAGGACTCGCAGTTCAAGCATAGGTGTGCTGCTGCTTGGTCTCTCTTGGCTGGCGGCCACAACCTCATGCCGTGACAGGCTTGAAAGCAAGTGTGGTGTTGACAAGAGCGCTGTCCTTGCGCGCTACCATGACAGGCCAGGACGAGCAAGCACGGCCGTTGAGCACCTGGGCTGCAGCTGACACAGTGTGCAGCCCCACAAGGCGCCCGTGCTGCAGCGCAGAGCTGCTCTGCAGTGCGGCAATGGACACCAGAAGCGCTAGGGCGCAACGTAGCCGGTTGACAAAGCCACATCCCATTGCTTCTGTGATGAGGTAAGCACCTCCTGTAAACGAGGCACTGCACGTGTGCTACAGCGAAGCACTATATCGCAAGTGGATGCTCAACACATCCCTTGCGTCTTGACACTTGCCTGGAACCTGAGGCTAGGGGTTAGCTTGTGTAAATACACCCCTGCCCTTGACACCTGGCTCGTGCCGCTTTTTAATACCTGTGCATCTTTGCCTGCGCAGGGGCTCGAGCCAAATGTGTTTGAGGCGTCCTCTGCATGCTGCGACTTTACCGTATGGGCTTGCAGTGCCCATTCGCCCATGGAACAGCCAAGAAAATTAACAGTTGGAAGGCGTGCCAGAGCGGCACCAGCAGAAATGTAGCGGGTGCACTGCCAGAGCATGCATGTGCAGGCTCAGGACATTTGTAGCACTTCCCTGGCCTCACAGATGACGAGAGTCGAGCTCGCAAGCATACACATAGCACCGGCGCGATCAGTGTGAAAGGCGCGGGCGCGCGCGAGCGCACCTCAGCATTCCAAGTGTAGCGCTTTGAAAGTGCTGCAAACCTCCACGTTGAAGATGTCTGGCAGCTCACGCGCACGCTCTGGAGGACTTAGAGCTGGCAATGATCCGTCTGGAGAAAGCAGGAGTGCAGACAGGCCCATAAACGCTCAAAATTGAGCCTGTCTGCGCTCCTGCTTCCTCCAGGCGGATAAATGCTAGCTCCAAGTCCTCCATGGGTGCGTGCGCGCTCATGACCTGTCAAACTTCGTCAACGTGGAGCTTGCACGTTGTCTTGCACGGCCTACACAGAAAACAACTCGGGACGGTGCCAATCAAGCAACTACAGCACATAATCGTGCAGGGTGCATGGCCTCAGCAGGACGCATCACGCCATGGATGTCACCACGCGAGCGTGCAAGCACGAGGCAGACTTTAACAGTCTAGTGGTCTGGTGCAGACCGCACGCGTTCATGTATGAGCGGCTGCATGCGCTTGGAGACTCTGACACCTTGGAGGATGCTGGGCACCCCATAAGCCTGTGTGTCATGCCCTAGCCTGCTGCTCACCTGCAACGAAAAGACTTTAGGCGCATGCAGCCGCGCATACATGAACCCCTGCGCCTTTACCTGACCCACTAGCCTGTTAACATTACCTGTCGTGGTGCAAATCTCGGCCACCCTTCATGGTGCAGATCTCGGCAACCCACCAAGGCCTTTTATATCTCTTGTAGGTCTTAGCTGTACCAGCTTGGGCTTGCTGCATAAGAGCATGGTCGAACTTGTCCTGAGAGGTGTACCATGCAGTCTCTTCCGTGGGAGATGCCGATTGCAGGCACATGCAACACGGGTGTGTGCCTGACATTGATATATCTAAGCTGACATAGACCCAATGCATGCTCATGCATGCAATGTTATGCAAGCTACGTAACATGCAGAAGCACACTCTAAATAACTCACATGCAGGCAAATGCGAACTACACACTCAGGACAGAAAGTCTACTGCAAAATCGTGCATCAGGCCTACAACCCACCAAGCTGGCAAACTTGAGCTGCAACTTGAGGCTTCAACATGCAGGCAACAACACAATCGGCAACTATATGTATGCTGTGCATGCAGGCAACGTCCCACCACAGATCTACTCCTCAACTGCCAACGCCGGGTCCACGTTTGTCACCTGCACACCGACGACCAGTTGCTCAGCATGCCGAATCTGTTGACAAAATTGTTGCCTTTTTGCACCAGACCGGAGTCTCTTGCCTTTCCGGAACAGCTGTCATATTATAACCTGCTCGACAGCTAGGACTTGGACAGTGCTTCACTGCTCGTGTGACCTTCTCTTCAGGCAGACAGCATGCAGCCAGACCAGACACCCAGCTGCTGGCACGCCGTTCCACCTGCGCCCACGCTTTGGCAGCACTCAAGCCACAGCCTGCACGGTCGGCAAGCCGCGCCGCACTGCACGCGCCTTGGTGCTCGCGATGTGGCCGGCCTCGTTGCCGGCGGCGCGCGCGGACGCCCACAGCTCCTGCTCCTTGGTCTGGTGTGCTGCGGCCTCGGCGCGCGCGGCCTCCGCCTGGGCTGCCGCCTGCGCACGCGCGGCCCCGCACTCACAACAAGCCAACGTGCAAGAATGCTTACATGTTCAGAAGGCAGACACGATGCGTTGCACAAGTGCTGACTACCATGTCCACAGCATGCAATGAAGCCAGGGGGCAAGTGGAGCTCACAACGCGCAGGTTGCCGTGCTGCATTGGAAAGCACGAGATGTTACCGCTGCATCGCGCTGCACAGCCGGGTGGCAGCAGGCACACCTTGACGGCAGCGTCCTCGCCCTGCGCTGCAGCCTGGGCGGCGTGGTCGGCGCCGGTGGCCCACTTCCGCCGCGCTGCAGCAGCGGCCTGCCGCACGCAAGCGCAAGAGGCCATGCTCATGTTTTGCTACAGGCAAACTAGGGGCTGCTTCTGTACTTAATTCACGACATGCGCAGTATCGTGAAGGATCAGCCAGAAACAGATCTCATGGCAGCACATCATGGCGACCACAGCAGCAGAGGCTGCATGCGCCTCATGCGCCTCAGCTTCATGCGCCTCAGCTTCAGAGCAAGCAGAGTCGCCTCCAACAAGCTAAGCAGTCAAGCTAAGCAGTCAAGCGAGAAATGGGTGATGCCCCATCAGGTGTGGTTCCATAAGCCATGCAATCGCTGTGGGTCTTCACTGACACCACGCACTCTTGCACTCATAACCAGAGTGGCAGTGCGTGATGCAGAGTGGCATTGCGTGATGCAAACGCCTCAGCGTCACAACGGCCTCTGCCTGCGCTTCCTTCACTTGCCAGCAGAGCGAGCTCCCCTGGTATAGGCAGCGGCCGCACCTGCGCATCCTTGATTGCGGTGGCGGCGTCCGCCGCAGCAGAGCGCGCTGCGTCCTCTTGCGCCAGCAGCTCGTTGCGCTTCTGCTGCACCTTGCGCAGCCGCTCCTCCGCCTCGGCCGTCTTGTCTGCGCGCAAGCGGCTCCCAGTTAGCCTCCAGATCTCCTGCACACCCTGCCAGCGCCTGAAGGCTACCTACTGCCAGCAGGCGACACCTGCGCCGCTTGGGGCCCGCGCGGCCAGCAGCGGCCACGGCGGCGCGTCTAACCTGCACCGCCCGTGCTGCCCGAAGGCGGAACAACCGGCCAGGCGCCGCTGCCACCGCGCTATGAAGACTTGCCCCCCCCAGGCGAGCCCATGCCCCCGCCGCATGCGCTGCTGCCCATGCCCGCCTATGAGCGCGGGCACAGGCAGCAGCGCTTGCGGCGGGGCCGTGGGCTCGCCTCCGGGCCCAAGTCTTCATAGTGCGGCAGCGGTGCCTGGCCGGTTGTTTCGCCTTTGGGCAGCACGGGCGGTGCAGGTAAGAACGCTCCGCCATGGCCGCTGCGGGCCGCGCGGGCCCTGGGCGGCGCAGGTGCCGCCTGCCGGCGCATGGCGGACTGTGCCAAGAGCACTTACTTATGAGCTCTGTGAAAGCAAGTCTGCCTAGGCACATGCGAATTCACACAGGAATGTGCAGCCACATCAGCGCTTGAGCAATACCATACAAGCGCACAGCGCTACACCCTGCTGGCAACCTGCGACCTCCCATCTGGCACGATCCCCAAGTTTAGTCTTGAGCAATCGTGGGCAGGCCGCGAGCAGGACACCAGCGGAACCGTTTCTGAGCCAGGCGCGCACCCTCGACGCTGTCCGTGGCGGCGTTCAGGCGCGCCTCCTCCTCCTTGCGCTCGCGCTGCGCGGCCGCCAGGCGCTGCTCGGCCTCCGCCAGCTGCGCCTCCAGCCGGGAGCGCTCCTTGGCCTGCAGGGCGCAGCGCCTGTCAGTGCATGCATGAACGACCACTGCTGCAATTGGTGCTCAAGCCGCTGCCTTTGTGTGGCACAGTGTACAAGCTGCACGGCCACCAAGCGCTTCTAGCTCCGTGTGAGCCTGCATGTGCAGCGCCACTCGGTAGTGGCCCTGTTGCTCTGTCCTGCAGGCTTATATCAGCCCGCTTCGTGCTAAGCAACTTGGCAGTATGCAGCCCCAAGAGACATCCACTCTGTGACAAGATGCACCTGTCTTCAGCCTGGTACAAGGGTTGTGTACGGATACCACTGATACTCGTTGCACACTCATCCTCTCCCTAACTGCGCTAGTCACGGGCAGTGGGGCCGAGCGCAGGCACCGTCCCAGGGCACCGAACCTGGCGCTCCTGCTCCGCTTCCAGCTCGCGCGCCTCGCGCTCGGCGGCCTCCACCTTCTTGCGCGCCTCTGCCACAACCGCCTCGCGCTCCTCCAGACGTGTCCTATGCTCACAACCGCATACTTCACACAATCGCAGTGCTGTCACCAGCACAACTTCTGAGTTTGTCCGGAAAGAGCAGAGCATGCAAGGTCCCAATGCAAGATCCCCAGGCTCCTGGAAAGCACACTACATGTCTGTCTGACCTTTGAGATTACTGCTGCTGCCCTTGTTGGCATGCAGGCGCAAGACTCCGTGTGGTCACCAGATCATGTCATCTGATATGTGGTCACCAGGTCACGTCATCTGATTAGGCGGCACACATGTGGCTTGGCGCCACACAATGTATGCTGCAACATTTTGCTCACGGAGCTAGCCCAGCTGTCTGTCTCCACCAGGCTTCGCGACGCCGCGCCTACTGCCCGAGCAGTCATGCACGTCTCAAAGCAGCTTCTTGGTCTCGTTGGATGCATGGACTCAAGTGGGCGGCAGCACGGCTCACCGTGCCTCGTCGGCTTGCTGCTGCATCTCAGCGGCCTGCTCGCGCGCCTCCTCCGCCCGCGCCTCCGCTGTCGCCACCTCCTTCTTGGCTGCGTCCGCGCGCGCCCACGCCGCGCGCGCGCCGGCCGACGCATCGTCGACGCCCTCCGCGCCCGCGGCCGCGCCCGGCACGAAGCGCTCCAGCGTGTGCTTGATCGCGGACAGGCCGGACGCCAGGATGCCGTGCTCCTCCTGTACGCCCGTGGGCGCGGGTAGCGGCGCGCCCGCGGGCGCGTCCGCGCCGTTGGCGCCGTGCGTGCGGTGGTTTGCGCCCAGCGCGCCGCGGAGCGCGTTGATGCCGCGCGAGAGCAGCGACGTTTCATGCGCCTGGGGACGGAGACCCAAAAAAGGCGCGTCATTGCGGCTCTGAACACCGGGCCTCTGCTGAGAGACCAGCCCTCAAAAAAACCTAAGTATAGTGTAACAGTCCGCAAGGTACCCAAAAAATATACATGCGGGCACTTCCATGTCATTTGCAGGGACACGCTGACAAAATTGAAACGCACATGTTGCGCTTCCCACCCTAACAGATAGATTGCCAAACAGGATGAGCATCCAAGCACTGCTACACGCATATGTGACGATTAGCTGCGCGCCTGGTACTCCTCGACACGCTGCACCTCCTTTTCAAGCTCCTTGGCCTTGGCAGCGGCCTCGTCCTGTGCGGCTGCCGCCTTGGCGCGCTCCTCCTCAAACTCACGCGCCTGCGTGCGCACGCCCAGCACTGCTGTCACATGCTGAGCTGCGGGTCACTGTTAATGCGCCTCTGCACACACAGGCTGCTCATCTGTCCCTCAGATCTCGATAGCTCAGCTCTTCAAACACTCAAGTTCCCTGGCACGAAAGTTTTCTCACAGACAACATCCAGCATCACATGCAGGATCAGGCCTGACACGGACCGCACCATGCTCTGTACAGTTCAGCAAGCGGTGACATCAGCTCGCACCGTCTGCTCAGCTTGGCGGTTCTTTGCCTCAAACTCAGCGCGCTTCTCCTCTGCCTCGCGCTCCTGTGCCACCAGCATCCCTCAGTAGGAAGAGCGGCTGGCGACATGCGCTACACATGATGCAAGCTGCTGTCAGCAACAGCACCGCGTCCATGCCGTCCATGCGGTCATAAGCCACGTACGCACACATTCACACGAGATGTGCACTCAGTCCCACCAGCGGCAAAACCTCTTAGTAATGGTGCAGCCAGTAAACAGTGTGGCGAGAAGCTGCGGACTGCCGTAATGGCTTATAGGTTGTGAATTTCAGAGGCTCACTCTGACACGGCACTGACAGGCAGAACCAACAGCAAAGCAATGTCTGTAAAGACAGTTGTGGGCTGACCTTCTCAGCAACAGACGCCGCCTGCGCCTCCAGCCGGCGCTGCTCGTCGCGCTGGGCAGCCGCTGCAGCGGCGGCCGCATCCGCCTCTGCCGTGGCCTGCGCAGCAGCCGCCGCCTGTGCGCTTGCGCGGCGGGCCTCGCCCTCAGCCGCCGCCGTCAGCGTCTGCGCCTCCTCAAACTTGTTCTCCTACGCGCGCATGACCGACAAGCGTCATGCCTGGACACAGCAACAACCCAACATGCTGGCAGTGCACGGTGAAGCTCGTGCCGGTATGGCATCCTGTCTAACTCCAGGCAAGCCCAACAGAAATGATATTGCTGGAAAAGCCGGGCTCGCCTACTTGAGGGACAGACACTGTTGCTGCACCCCAGTGCTGCTGCTGCATCAAAGGCGCTCTACATCACATTTATCTTGACATAGAATGTGCTCATGCGCCCCAGAAAGTAACCACATACAGATACAAACAAGAGCACAACGTACCGCAGGAGCAGCGGTTGTCTCGCCTATGACAGCTCCGCGCATACGCTCAAACATTGTGCCATTGCCATTGCCTCCAGACTGCATCGTGGTCAGCCAAGTCTCAGCATGTGAGCACTATGCCAGCCTTTGCAAGTACATCGCAACCTCCCCTGCAGCAGGACGCGCACACACCCTGCTATGCAAGAATTGGCTCCAATGTAACTCAACGTTGTCCACTACATGTACACATACGCCCAGCGTCTGTGCCAGCTTCTTCTTTTGCGACAGCCACCAGCACGCACCTGCGTCTTGCTCTTGACAGCCTCACCAGCCTCATGTCCCTTGCGCTGCACAGTCTCCACTGCCTGGCTGCTGGCCTCCCGGGTTGCAGAAGCCGCCTGGCTGGTTCCATCTCGCGCCGCGCCCAACAGCTGCCCGCCCTTCTCCTGCGTCGCGCTGGCGGCCTGGGACGCCTTGTCTCTGGCACTCTGGGCGGCCTCCTGCACACAAGAGACACGTAAGTATATGCCGACTATGTTGACTGCAGCGGCTAGTTTCAGCAAAGCTGGGATCTGTGTTCGCACACCAAGCGAGTTATATAAGATTTGCACACTTTCATGACCGCAACTGTTGCGGCAACAGCACAGCAACGCAAGCGAAGTGCACCATCATGAGGCACAACGCGCCTTTGTCTTGTCCTTGACCACTGACGCAGCCTCCTGCATCGTCGCAACAAAAACCGTAAGGAAATTCAACACGCATAGCTGCACTGCAAAGAGCTCACCTACACAGGTGCTGATCTTCACAGTGACACGCCCGCCGCCCAGCGATTGCAGTAGAACTTTGAACACGTGGCTTGTGCAACACAGCAGCACAGAGCAACGCAGAGAGCAACACAAGCTACGCACCTGAGTCCGGTCTTTGGCAGCACCAAACGCGTGGGCTGTGCTTGCGGCACCGGAAGCCAGCGCCGCCTGCGCAGCGTCCGCAGCCTCCGTAGCGCGCTCCGTCAGCGACTTGTGCTCGCCACCAAAGTTCTGCGAAGCACAGCACTCCAGTTCTCAGTTACCAAACAAAGTCACACTGCTGTTGATGCGCCAGACTTTCAGCCTTCCTTCAGGCGCAAACTTCCTGCTTGTTCTAGGTACACGCAGGCATAATAAATACATGTGATGGAGTGCAGCACCAAAAAAACGTGAAGTTGCTGATGCTAGAAGCTGATTATGTACAAAGTCCAGAGCGTGCTGAAGGTACAGCTTTGCGCAGCTAGCGCTGGGCTGGTGTTGCACAGCTTGTGGTACCTTCAGCAAAGTATACCACCACAGCACAGGACCAGCAAAGTGCCATCCCGGTCATACAGGTTCCAAGGGGGCCGGCACCTTGCTGTACGGGTCCGAGCGCACGGGCTCAGGCCTTGGCGCAGCAAAGTTAGGAATAGCGGGGTGCTGCTGTAGAGGTATCGCGTTTGAAGGAAACATTGCTGCGCGAGGTGTTCTTGTTGCGCGTAGACCTCTGTCCTCTATGTAATCAAAGGAGCTTCCTGGTTCCCCGCTATTGCGTTCGCTTCGTCTTTGTCAGTGCTGCTATTGAGTCAGGTGGCCAGCTCAATCAAATGGCAGCCTTGGACCCTAGTACTGCCAAGCCTGGCAACACCCGGGCAGACACACCAAGCTCAACTGAGCCCAATCCTTCGGCGCACCAAAGAAAGGTAGGCGCCGTTCACGGCTTTGTTGGATTAGACTTTCAGCAATCAGGCACCATGTCGGGGCGGGGCAAGGGCAAGTCTGGCAAGAAGGCTGTGAGCCGCTCATCCAAGGCGGGGCTGCAGTTTCCTGTGGGCCGCATAGCGCGCTACCTGAAGAAGGGCAAGGTGCGTGCAAGCGCTGCATGTCGATTGATGACGTAAGGAGCAGCGGCATCACGCCTCGGTTACTGACCTGCACACGAGCTTGTCTTGCGCGCTAGGAGCCTGCTCCTGCCTGGTGCCTGCAGATTCTTTCGCACAACCCGCTTGGCACGCATGTCTTGAAAACTCCAAGGAGTTGCGCGCACGGCTTGACGGAAGTGGAAGAGCAGCTCATATGTGCCTTGTGCGCACCGCAGTACGCCACGCGCGTGGGCGCCGGCGCCCCAGTGTACCTGGCCGCGGTGCTAGAGTACCTGGCGGCCGAAATCTTGGAGCTGGCCGGCAACGCAGCGCGCGATAACAAGAAGACGCGCATCGTGCCGCGCCACATCCAGCTTGCCGTGCGCAATGACGAGGAGCTGTCCAAGCTGCTGTCGGGCGTGACGATTGCTGCTGGTGGCGTGCTGCCCAACATCCACAGTGTGCTGCTGCCCCAGAAGAGCGGCAAGAAGGGCGACAAGTCGAGCGGCGCAGTCAGCCAGGAGTTCTGAGCGCCGCAAGGAGCGGAATGACAGGCTGTTGCAGCGAGCACACTGCGCTGCTGCTGCTGCTCGGGCTCGAACGGGCAGCCCGAAAGCTACAAGTAGCAGCGGCACGCGTGGTAGAAGCCGCCTGAGGAGCAGCAGGGTTGTTCAGAACAGCAGTGCTGTAGAATGTGAAGGTAGCGCGCGGAGGGTTTGTGCTGGGTGGCTGTTTGTAAAGCGGGGCTGGTGCCTGAGGTCGCTTGCCCGGCGTTACGTGGGCTGCGCGCTGCCGGCATGCTGCACGGCTGCACGCATATGCGGCACACTTGGGGCTCGCTTGGGGTAGGTGCTCACTTGCGCCACCTGTGTGCTGGCAGGTGTGTGGTTGCCTGCACGCTGTTGACGGACGCCTGTTTTGGCTGGGTGAAGAGGCAGGCAACGAAGGACCTGACAGGAGGTTGAGCATGTGCGTAGATGGGTGAAGAGGGCAGAGTAGGCAGTAGAGCGGTCCATTTATGGTCTCAACCTGGGGCACCTGTAGGAGTGTGCAACAAGTGCCATGCGGGTGCAACAAATGCAATCTTAGATGCCCCATACCGCGGGTGAGGCGTTTCAATGCATTGACACGTGAACTGGTCTTGCCAAACCGATCATTGTAACACATCAACCATCCCTGGAGCTCAACGTAGTAACAGTAAAATCTTCTTTGCCTGCTTGACAGACGACACTGCTACTTGCTTTTTTGCCAACTGCACAGCGCAGAGGACTCCAGGCACTGCATGCAGCAGGCTTGCTGTAGCTCTAATGACCTTTTGACATGAGTGTTAGTAATGCATATGACAACCCAGCTAGTGCTGCGCGGCAGGACTGCTCGTTGCAGGCCAACAAGCCGGAGCTGGAAGGCGTAACGCAGCAATCATAGAGGCAGCCATTGCTTGGGTACTCTTACCATGGCGCCCAGTACACCGCGCCCCATGCGCAGGCGTGCCTGGCTATGTTGTGAACGCAAGCCTGCTCCAGGAGCGGGTGGCCAGCACTGCACCGTGCATGCCAGCCGCGCGTGTGCTAGCCACGCGCGTTGCGGCTGCGTGTGTTGTAGGCGCATGCGCATGCATATGCCCCAGAGGATGGCTGGCCGGCCCAGTGCATGGCATGTGTGTATACATCAAGTATGCGCATGCGCCTGCGCCTAGGAGACATGCGGCTGGCACACATCGGTCCGCGCACACAGATGGGGGAATTCACTTACGGTTGGCGCACATGCGCCTGGCAGACGCGCGTGCGCTAACACACTCCACCATGTTTCGGGACCGGCCGCGTGGTTGGCACCTTGAAGCCGATGGCCTCGGGCAGCTCCAGCAGGCTCCCCGAGGGACTGCGCACCAGCGCCTGGCAGCACGGAAGTCACGGATTGAATGATGGGAACCATGTATGTAACAGATGCAACACTCTCAGGTAGTGTGCGCTGCATAGGCTGCTCTGCCCATACTGCCAACGACGCAGACAAGTGATGACTATCACAAGCAGGTCAGCGCCAGACATTGAGCTTTTTACCGAGCTTGAGCAGCATGCCAAGCCTCAGGTCGACCACAACATGCAGGCACAGCCAGCTTGCGGGCTGTTGCTCAACAAATGTAAGCGCAAGGGAACAAGCAAGTGAACCCAGTCCTGCTTCAGCACAACCTGCCAGCCATGATGTGAAAGTGGCTCGTACAGCCAATGCACACTTGCAAGGCATCGCAACCGCTGTGTGCAGCCACCCCAATGATGGGCATTGGAGACAGTAGCATCTATGGAACAGACATGCTAAGAGCTTTTGAAGCTGAGAAGTACCTTGAAGGCCCGCTTCGCCATGCCGCGCCATTTTGTGATGGCCTGTAGCGTCTTGAGCTGCGCGCCCCCGCAGCATAAGGTCAACGACACAGAGCGCGTTGCTTGACAACATCTCTGCCCTCCACAGTTGTGCACTGAAAGATCCTGAGCTGGGTATTGTGCATGACAGCCAGGTCGTCTGCTGTACAAGCACACGGCGGAAATCTCATGCCGCAGAGTGATCACGCTCCGACATGTGTGCGGGCGGGTGGTCGCCCTAACTGCGTCATGGGCAATGTATAGAGCAGATCAGCATGCAGAAGCACATGTTGCAAAGCATGTGCACAAATTAGCCCAGTCCAGCGCGCCTGCTCAGGCGTGTAGATGTAGTGGCTGTCAAGCCACGCGAGCGCATGGCGCAGGTGCTCCAGCAGCTTCTCCGCGCTGTGCAGCGAGAACTCCTCGCGGCACACCACGCGCAGCAGCCGCACGTCCTGCAGGTCCGCCGGCAGCGTGTACGCCTGCCGCCGCATGCGCCGCCCCACACTTGGGCGCACATCTCAGGAGCCTCCCCATGCGGCACAGCATGGTAACCCCATAAGCAGCAACGCGCTGAACAGTATCCCTTGCATGAACGTGCAGGCATGCCGTCTCCTGCCACCCCGCGCACCGGCAGGACCCAGCCGGCCTGCCGCAGCCGGTCGGCGACGTCGAACTCAGTATAGCCATGGTCCAGCTTCTCGGGCTTGAGCGCGAAGGCGACCAGCGGCACGCCCGGCTCCGGCGCGCGCGGCTGCGCGCGCGCGCCCAGGTTCGGCCAGCCGCCGGCCGGACCGTGCGCTGTTGGCGCACGGCCTGGGCGACGCTGACCCCAGCCCTGGGGCGACGCTGACCCCAGCTCCGGCAGGGGTGCCGTCGGCTGCTTCAGCGGCTTGCCGAAGCTGCCGCCAGTGCCCCTTTGGACATGTCACAAAGTATAGTATGATGGTTTCAATGCTCCCAGGCAATCGTAACTTCTGATGGACGCACGATAGCATGAAAGAGTGAGCTGTGTGCTTGTCGGCACATGAGTCAGCGGCATACGATCTTGTGGGCGAGGCAGGCGGCGGAGTGCGCACAGACAGGATCGTAAAGGCGCCGGTGGCCGCGATGCCGTCCGCCAGGTGCGCTGCAACGGTCGCGCAGCCGTGGAGCACGCGCAGGTAGCCCGCGTGCCCCATGCGCAGGAATTGGTAGTACTGGCCGACGATGTGCTGCGCAGCAGGAGTCGCATTAGCCATGCTGATCCGAGCTCGGTGCTGCGTTTGCATCACGCCGAGCTGTGTGAGTAACAAACGCTGCCCTCAAGCAGACATTCGAGCATGCTGGTGCCTGCGGGTCGCAGGCACAAGTGCATCGGCGCACATGACGAGGGTATTTTAGCCTGCATGCTATCAGCACGTCATTTTACAGGCGGCGGTGTGGCAGCAGACAGGGCGCATCTGCGCAGCGGACTTGCTGAAGTTCATAGTGTAGTTGGTCTGCTCCGTGCCTGCACCAGTGGCAGCCAATGCTGAGCCTACTGCTCATCAAATTGTGGTTTTTTGACGCGCAAACAGAATGCTGCTGTTGCCATGAAGCATGCGTACGGTCAAGCACCAGCCCGCACCCAGGTAGTTCTCGTGGAACTGGAGCGACTCCGGCAGGTAGTCCTTTGAGCGGAAGAGAAGCCAGCCCAAGCCTGCATGCATAACGGCTTCTGCTCAGCGCTGCACCGTCGTGGCTGCATGTGATGCATGTGCATGGCGCCATGTTATATGCCGACCATGAGCAGGAAAATGATTTGCATGTAGGGCCGCACCAGGGTAAACTAGCCCATACCTGTGCGCCCGCACTAGGGTCAGATGTACTGCGCACCATACTGCAGCAAGCACTGTCGCAGGATACCAATGTATGTGGATGCTTGGGCGGCAAAAGGCATCATGCATGCACGGCCAGCAGGCATGCGCGGGGCGCACTTGTGCCCCGACGCGTTGATGGAGACGACGTTCATCAGGCGAAAGTCCCTTGCGGCACACAGCAGTCTTTGAAGGTCAGCACCACACCCAGAGCATAACACTCACTTGAGAATGCGTGAACATTTTCGCAAGAGTGTTCACAGGTGGCCAACGACTTTTCTTTGGTAGACGTCTCGACTGGCGAGCTGGGACACAGGCCACATAGCAACACATCGACTGACGCACTCCCTGTGTGTAGTCCTTGTACGGTACTCGAGGGACAGCCCAGCACCTTGGTCACACCAAGTGTTCCATCGAGCGCAGCACCTGTGACAACATGCAAGGGCGGAGCACGCACCAGAGCAGGTCCGGGAACAGGAATGGCGCGATGAATGCGCCACTTGCCGCGTCAACATGAATCTTAATGTTCCAGCCATACAGCCTGTTCATGTTGCCTGGTAAGCATCCCCGCTCAGCTTGTCAGTCGCGTGACTGTCGTAGGCATGGTACCCAGGCGTGTCAGCAGCGTGCTGATAGCGTGCTATCTGGATCATCACACGCTGTCTTCTAGAGGCACATGTGTAGCCCATTCTGCAGGGCATGAACTACAGTGGAAAGTACGACAATTGCTGTCGGGACGCAAAGCCATAGTTGTGAGAGGCAGTACACTGCAGGTCCATGCGCATGCTACGCTGCATGCTGTGAAGCTCCACTAGTCCGTCGAGCACGTTGGGTCCTCCGTCCGCTTCACAATGCCCCTGTGCAGCCTGCGCCTGGCAGGCTCGCCGGAGCGGCGCACCCACAGCGGTGTCGATGGTGGCCACGTCATCAAAGTGGCCCGTGTATGTCGTGCCCAGGATGGCTGCGATGCCGATCGTGTCCTCATCGCACGCCTCTGTGATCTGCGCGGAACACGCCCCACCCGCTGTGCCATGCAAGGTGGCCATGTGCCGGCAACGGCACGAGCATGAACGGCGATGGCAGCTGCCGCGCTTATGAGCTGCACCCCTCGGCGAGTTGATGTCTCTCTGGACTTGAGCGAAGGCACTGCTCGCAGCTATTATAATGACTGTGACAAAGCGCTCGCAGGCATTCAGAGCCAGAGGCAACTGTGGGTAGGTGGCGCAGCAGCTCACGCTCGCAGCAGGCCCCCACCGGATGCAGCACTTTGCGTGCGGCACGACGCGCGCAGAAGCGTGATCATGCCCAGCCGCAATGTCATCTTCCAAACCTCACATGCTAGAGGGCGCAGCAGCAGCGAAGCCAGCACGTCGGCAGGCCGCGCGCGGCACCTTGCTGATCGGCGCGCACAGGGAGCCGGGCTCCAGCGGCACGCAGCGCGGCTCGATGTCGAAGTAGTTGAACAGCTTCTCCCAGCACACGTGCACGGCCGCGCTGCACACCATGTTGGGCTTGGCGGTCGGCTGCTTGCCGGCCGCCGCGCGGCGCTCCTGCCAGCGCCGCTTCATGGCCAGGCCGCCGAGCAGGATGGCCTCGCTGCTGCCGATCGTGGATGTGCCGCATGCGCCCTCCGCGTGCAGAAGGCCTGCCAGCATCGCCACGCACCTGCGCACGCATGTCCCTCAGAAGTTCACCGGCGCTCACGCCCGTGAACACATTCACAGCGCGGCCGCACCGCCCAGCAGCATGGCCAGGGCCAGCGGGCCAGGGCCCTGCGCGCTGGTGCGCACGCCTCACATGATGAACCCATGTCAGAGGCGCGCTCGCTTTGGGCAAAGGGGCGGATGCGCACCGGTTGTGGATGTCGGTGGTGCTGGGGTACTCGGCCTCGTCGATGAAGTTGACGTTGAGCGTCTCCGCCATCAGCTCCTGAGTCAGGAACTGCTCTAACCCTCTTCTGTGATAATCACTCCTTGCGACATGGAACTGCTTCAACAATAGAAGCGACAGGCATGAGTGCATGGTGAGCTGCTGGCAGCGGCTGCCGCAACATGCCGCAAGCCGGTAAGAGTGCACTGCAGCGCGTACAAGCATGCAAGTACCTGTAAGTTGCATGTAGTTGGAGGCCGCTGACAGCCGCACAAGCAAGAGCTGCACAGGCAGGAGGGCAGCACGCCTGGGCCTCGGGCTCCATGTGCGTCGTCACAAAGGATGCCAGGTTGGTCCTGCGGCCGCAGCGCATGCGTGCGTCACATCTCCAGACGCGTGAGGACATGGAGCGTGGTGGGTGAGTGGCTGCAGCAGCCTCTGCCGGCTTGGAGGGGCTGTTCATGCGCTACACCGCACAGGCCTCTGCATGGGCGTCACAGGCAACGCCGCATGAGCAGCGAGCGCTGTGGTGCTGCCGTACGAGCACGCATGGTGCAACAAAAGCAGACCGGCAAGGCTGTGCTTACCATGTTAAGAGGCTGCAGCTGGGCACCTGTGAGAGACAGTGGTCTGTCTGCATCCCTCGAACTTTTGAGAGCCCACAGTGCTCGTCCTGGTGGTGTGGTCATCCTGGCGCCATGTCCATGCTGTTCTACAGTGCAGTGCTGCAGGGTGTGCAGCCGCCCAGCACGTGAGCACGCGCGTGCCGCCCAGCCAGTGATGTGTCGCGGGTCAGGGGGCCGCACTGCGGGCGCGCGTCTGTCAGGCGCGCGTCGCGGACGAGCTGCTGAGCGGCCCGCGCCGGCATGCCCGTGGCCGGCATCCTGCGGCAGCCAAGGCCGCTCTCATGTCAGCGCTCATCAAGGAAAGACATGCATGTCCTTGTATGCCGCATGGACACGAGCTGGTGGCACACGGCAAGTGGGCGCCTTGCTTCTGAAGGTTGCGCACGCAAGCCCGCCCGCCCATCGGCCAAGAGCGTGTGCCTTTCCTGGCTATAGTGAAAGACAGAGAGCGCCTCCTGCTGACGTGAAGGCCAAAGTACACTGTGTAGCCGAGGCCAGGCCCGCGCCGGTCCTTCCTGATGGGGTTGGACAGGAACTTCGAGGCATAGGCCTGTTTGCCATCGGCTTGCTCAGTACGCGGCAGCTGCTGAGTTGCAGCAGGCAAGGCAGGCGGCAGCGGGTGCGCGTACAGGCATTATGTAATCGTCTAGATCCGCGCCAGCGCCCTCATGTTGCGCCGCCTCCTTGGTCTTGGCTGCCAGGCTGGTCGTGTCGTGGGCGGGCCCTGGAGCCGCGTCTGCCGAGGTGACCACCATGGTGGCGGCTGCCCGCTGGCGGGCGGTCTGGCTGGCTGCGCCGAGCAGTGAACGTACGCGGGCGCAGATGCGCATCGGCTGCCTGAGAAGGTTCGGTTGCTGTCTGGTCTGCCTCGCTCGTCGGACATATAGAAGCAATGGCACCTACTGCTGACCTACCCTTTCCCTGTGCACCAGGCACTGTGCGCGGCCTCATGAAAGAACGCTGGCTTTTCCTGATTCACCAGTCCTCTGAGAGTCAACTTGTGCTTACAGGACGCTTTGCCAGGCTCGGGCCTGCAACGCTACCCGTACGGAACACACGCAGCTGTATACTGATGCATTAGTAGTCCCTTGCATGCGCATCCGCCTGGTCATGTTGGCCCAATGTCACCGACCCTTCGACCCCAACACCCGACAACCACGGAGTTATTTCTTGATCATTCTGTAAGCGGCGAGGAACAGAGACGCTGAGGAAACAAGCGGAGCAAAGTGTCAGCCAGAGTTGGCCGACCGCACCTCCCTGACCACCACTGAAGCTGTGCCCCGACCCAAGGGCGCAGCGTATGTCACGAGTGCACGAAAGGGGAGACATGCTGCATACCCTCTCTGCCTCAGTGGCAAGCAAGAGGCCCTGGATGCAAAACCCCACACACCCGCAAAGCATGGCTCAACAACGATCAAGCGTTGGCATAAGCCTCAGCATGGGCTCATCCAGTGCCATGTCACATGCCCCAATCCAGTGACGCAGCTAGCAGCACTGCAGCAGGGTCGGCACAGCGGTGTGCTGTGCGCATGCCTACTCAAGCTCGCGTAAGCAGCCACTGTCTTAGCAGCACTTGCACGCCCTTGAGCCAGGTATTGCCTGAGAGCACAACAATGGGCGCATACTGCTGCCCCGCAGCACTGTTTTGCGCACGCTCCGATCAGCGCGGCCAGGTGCACACCTGCTGCCTCAGCGCAGACCAGGCGATGCGCTGGGCGCAGCCCCATGCGAACAGCCGCGGCACAGGACGATACGCTCGGGGACGGCGCAGCCAGGCAACGCCGCCGATGCACAGTGTCAGCGACACTCAGCGCCTCCGAGATGACCAGAATATAAATACCCTAGCACACCCCGCCGTGGCGCGGCACAGGGCCTTCGTCCTCGGGCTCCACTGCGGCCGCGCCCGGGACCTCCATCATCTCGCCTGTCGGCATGGGCACCTGCGCGGCGCGCGCGGCGCCCAGAAGCGGTCGATGCCCGCTCAGGGCCTGGGAGGGGCGCTGCCCTGCGCTGACCGGGTGCAAGAGGGGCCTCTCAGCCGCTCGCGCTTGCCTTGCGGCGGCCCAGGCCGGGCGCAGGAGGGGCAGCTTCAAGCACGAGCATGACTGGTCGCTGCTGGTTGCGGGCAGGCACAAGGTTGACGCGCAATGCAGTTGCTCCACAGTGACCACAACTGGTTGTTGCAACAGCCGTGGAAGCGCAGTGTCTCTGCAGTTCATCCGCCCACCGGCTGGCTGTTGTAAGCGATCACCATGTCTGCCAACAGTGCCTGGCTTGAGCACGCTCTGCCTGGTCAAGGCCGCCGCCAGCAAGCGGCCGCCCCCTGCAGAACAGAAATAGAGCGGGAGCGGGAGCCGGGGCGCGTTCATATCAGGGCATAGATTAGGGTATAGAAAGCTTAGGGAAATAGACTAGGGCGAGGTGGGCCACCTTAATGGCGCGCCGCGCGACGCCCTGCCACTTCATGGACACCTGCAGCGAGCGCAGCTGCTGCGGCGTGTAGATGAAGTGGCCGTCCAGCCACTTGAGCGCCTGCTTCAGGTCGTCCACGAACGACTCGGCGCTCTGCATGGAGAAGTCCTCGCGGCACAGCACGCGCAGCACGCGGATCTTCTGCGCGTTGGGCGCCATGGTGTACGCGGGCACCACCCAGCCTGCGCGCGCGCCCCCAAGCCCCCAGTCTGCGCTGCACCCATGCGAGCCACCCAGCCTGCGCACCAAAAGCACCCAAAAACTACGCGATAGTCATTCTTCAGCACCTTCCATATACGCACAACCTGACAAGAAATGAGTTTCAAATTCATACCTGCACAAATGGCTAGCTGGCGCACCAAACTGGCGCAGGCGGTCGGCCACGTCGAACTCGTTGTAGCCGTGCGTGCGCTTCTCCGACTTGAGCGTGAAAGCGACCAGCGGCACGCCGGGCGCCGGCGCGCGCACCTGCGCGCGCGCGCAAGCGCCTGCGCCTCCACCCAAAAGAAGAAACATTTCAAACATGTGCCTGCTCAAAGCTGTCCCGCATGGAGTGCGGCCAAATGCTGCGCACATTTACTTAACATCTGCGTATGCAGCCCTGGCGCAGGTGCCGGGCAGGGGCAGTAGGGCAGCGGCGGCCGGCGCGCCGATAAAAAGTCGGACGACCCGATCGCCCCAACCTCTCCGGCCAGGTTAGGGTTAGGGTGCCAGGCAGGCGCGCAGGGCAGTCGCGGGCAGGCGCGGGCGGCGCGCCGACGCGATGTCGAACGACCCGGTCGCCTCGATCTTCTCGGCCAGGTGCTCCGCGACGGTCGCGCAGCTGTGGATGATGCGCCGGTAGCCCGAGAAGCCCAGGCGCAGGAACTGGTAGTACTGGCCGATGATGTGCCGGCCCCCGCGCGGCCGCGGCCGCGTCAGCCGCCGCAGGGCCGCGGAATGCCAGAATGCGGCGCCCGGCATGACGCCCAGCATGACTTGCTCTCGTGGATGCATGCACCGCACGTGCGTGTGCACATGCAGGCGGACGCAGTGCCGCGCCCGTGCAGGGCTGGGCTCCGTCAACAGGCGGCAGACTGGGAGGGCCTGGGCGCATCTGCGAGGCGCCCTTGCTGAAGTTGAGCGTGAAGCTGATCTGGTCGGTGCCTGCAGCCAAACACGAACAGGGCTGGGACTGCTCTGCGAGGCCTGCCTTGGCGCCGCACGCGCTGTGGGCGCCTGACACACAAAGGCATGCGACACTACTGCGATCCTGATAAACACAAAAAGCATCAGGGCATGTGTGCGCCAGACGGGATGGCGGGAGGGTATGGTGGGGCCGCGCGCGCACCCAGGTAGTCGTCGTGGAACACGAGCGAGTCCAGCAGGAACTTCAAAACAAAATGCAGCAGTGCATGTACGCTATGTGCATGTACGCTATGTGTGATCCTAATACGCTATGTGTGATCCTGGCGCGCGGGCCGGGCCGGGGGCCGGGCCGGCGCGCGCCGCGCACCCAGGTAGTTGTCGTGGAACACCAGCGACTCGGGCAGGAACTTCTTGGAGCGGAAGATGCACCAGCCGACGCCCGGGTACACCAGCCCGAACTTGTGCCCCGACGCGTTGATCGATGCCACGTTCTTGAGCCGGAAGTCCCTGCACGGCGCCGCCCACGCTGAGCCTGCCTCTCCACAATACCTGGGCCTTCTGCTGGTGCTGGCTGCAGCGTCACAGGTAGCTGGACAGACCCAGGTCTGTAACAACTGCAGAATTGCGCCAGCAGCATGGTCCCTGCAATGACTGGCAGCCAGAAGAGGGCACCGGCTCAAAGCAAGCTGGCGGCTGCATGCAATCTCTCCGCGCATCGCACTCAGGCAAGCGGCCAGCGTGGAGCGCTGTGCGTGCGGTGCGGCAGGGCGCGCGCCAGAGCAGGTCCGGGTACTGGAAGGGCGCGATGAAGGCGCCGCTCGCGCCGTCGATGTGGATCATGATCTCCCAGCCGTGCTCCTTGTTCAGCTTCTCTGTGGGCAGGCATGCACCTCTGTATCAAGCATTACGGCCACGCGCCACCATGCTACCGCCGTTGTCACACCGTCCTTGCTCGTGCAAGCCTGGCGCTGCAGCGCCCGCACAACACCGCACGCTGCACCCATGCGCGTGCCGGCATGTTGCCTCGTTCATGCTAAACGCATGTGTGAGCCCGCCCCGGCCAGACGCTAAACCCCGCGCGCGCACCGACGGCCGCGTCGATGCCCTTCACGTCCTCAAAGTGGCCCGAGTAGGTCGTGCCCAGGATGCCCACCACGCCAATGGTGTTCTCGTCGCACATCTCCGCAATCTGCGCGGCGCCGGGGGCGCGTCAGGCGGGCACCGTCCCCAGCAGTCCGGCATTTGTGCACAAAGCGCATCGCTGCAGCATGCGCATGCGCAGCTCGACAAATGGCGTGCAGCGCAGGCACAGGGCGGCCACATAAGTGCCATGCCCCGCTGTGTCACGGGATCGCTTGGATGCGACCAGCGCGCGTGGTGGGACTGTGCGCCGGGCCTGCGCACGGGCATGCGCGCGGAGCACACACTTCCGCCGCAGGCGTGCGAGCCTGCCGCGGCGCGCGCGCGCGCGCGGCGCCTGCGCCCGGGCGCGCGCCTTCTCAGGCGGCGCCACAAAGCAGTCCTCGGTGAGGTTGACGTAGCGCGCCTCGATGTCAAAGTAGTTGAACAGCTTCTCCCAGCACACGTGCACGGCCGAGCTGCACACCATGTTGGGCTTGCCGCTCGGCGTCTTGCCGGCGTCCTTGTTGCGCTCCTGCCAGCGCCGCTTCATGGCCAGGCCGCCGAGCAGGATCGCCTCGCTGCTGCCCACGGTGGCCGTGCCGCAGACCTCGTCCGCGTGGTACAGGTTGGACAGCATCGAAACGCACCTGCATGGGTAACATAGGGTTAGGACAGGCTATGCATGCGGGCGGGGCGCGACCGAGCTGGGCGCCTGGCTGGCCATGCGCGCTCTCGCACGCCGCTCGCTCGCGCGCCTCCCGAGCTCCTGCACGAGCAAAGGCGCTGCAGCAGCTGGCGTCGCCGGCCTGGTGCTGGCATGCCTCGATGCGAGGCTCATGCGGCGCGTTCCCAAGCCTCTCTGCTATCCGGTGCGAGTGCTCGAGCGGCACTGCACGGCGGTGCGCGGGGCAGCATCCTGTTTTCAGCGCGAGTCACGCATGGACCTGTTCTGGATGCTTGTGGTGCTGGGGTATGCATAAAGCCTGTAACCAGCACAAGCCGCGCGCGGACCTGTCCTGGATGCTGGTGGTGCTAGATTAGTACATAATTTTGTAACCAGCACGAGCCGCGCGCGGACCTGTTCTGGATGCTGGTGGTGCTGGGGTACTCGCTCTCATCGATGTAGTTGATGTTGTAGGACTCGGTCATAATCTCCTCGCACTCCGGCTCCATCCACGTCGTCACAAAGGAGGCCAGGTTGAGCCTGGCGGCGGGCGGCGCAGCCGGCTCAGCGCTTCAGCCGCTTTCAGCCCTACCTAAATCCTGCTAGCTCAGCATACAGGTCTGCCGCGCGCCTGGCAGCCCCCGACGCACGTCGACGTGCAGATGCGTGTGCACAGGCGCGGGCACTTGAGCAGAGGCACAGCATATTCTTGAGGCGGGCAAAGTGAGCAACGCCGAGCTCCGCCCACACTTGCATCTCTCAGCGGAGGCTCTGAGCACTATTGACCCTCACAGGACCGGGTCCGCACTTTGGTGTGGCATCTAGCAGACGCATGTCGCGGATTACCTGCTGCGCGACACGCGCAGGCATGCTCTTGGGCGGGAACCTGCGCAGCAACCGCCATACTCAGGCTGTTACTCGCAAATGCAGCGCGTGGGTCCTATCCTCTTCAAACCTAACTGAATTGGCGGAGCTCGTGTCACGTACTAGCATCAGGCACCCTCAAGAGCACACGCGTGTGGGACAATTGCGTGTCGTAACGCTTTGTAAGCCGAACATACCACAGCAGGCAAGCTAGTTACACCCATCCTAGACGATCTGAGCTCCTGATGCATGCGAGGCGTGTTGCCGCACTTGTCCTTCGGGATAGGCTCAGACAGGTACCGCGAGCCAAACGCCTGTGCCACAGGGCAGTTGTCAGGTTACTTTTTGCAACATGGTGCGTGCGCAGACTTGCGGAAGCTGCACAAACAGAGCTATGCAAAAGCACACCGGCACAATGAACTCGTCCGGGTCGTAGCCAGTCTCCTTGACCTTGGCAGCCAGGCTCGTAGTTTCGACGCCGTTCTCATTTGTGGCCCCCCCAATATCATCATGGCTGGCCATGGTGCACGCCCGGGGTGTGATGTGCGCGAAGCTGCCTGCGCACGTGACTAAGCCAATCTGCAGTGTATGTCTGGAACGCGCTCAATTATGCCTGGCCAATGCAGTTCAGCGCATGAACTAGGCGTAAGTACCTTTCGGACCCTGGTGCGGTTCAAATACACCAACCAGCTGTCGAAGAGTACACTTCTAGTCTCACAGTGCTCCAGCTCCCATAGCGCATGGCATGAAAATCACCCAGGCAGACCTGTGACAAAGGCGTCCCGCCACGACGTTCTTGCCATGTCTTGGACTGCAAACATGTCAAGACAGATAGCGAGTGGATGTATGTATATGTGCATATATTTTGGGATAAACGATCTGTGCATGTATTTGGAAGAAACGTCTGAAAGAAGTAGAATTAAGGAATCAAGGAAAGAAAGGGAGCGCACGCATCAACCTCGCAGCCAACCCGTGTGATCAAATCCCACACACACATACCCAACTCTCCTGCCCTCAGAGAGAAGCATACAAGCATGTGAGGTTGCGGCGCAACCGTTGCGAAGGTGCCGCCGCAGGCTGAACACTAGGTGCATCTCTGAGACGCTCGCACCCCTCTTTGAAGCTCACCGCACAGCCTGAACACGTCTCGCATGCGTTCCATTTGTCTCAGCTATGCAGCTCACGCTTGGTGCAAGCACCCTGACTAAGCAGAAGTGCCGCGCAACAGTCATAGCAACACGCATGTAGTCCACACATTCCCTGAACATGCCTACCTCCTTTCCTAAGCGGGTGACCTCGTAGCGCAGCGCCCGCCATGCGTGGGTCTGTGCGGGTTCAACAGGGTTGAACTCTCAGCACCCCCTCTGGGGCACCAGCGCCCTCGGGCGGACACGGGCCGTGGGGAAGGCGCACGAGCAACATATCTGACACTACAGTCACGCAGAGAGTGGCATGCAGCCGTCCGAAAGCACGCCCGTCATTCTAAGGCGGCCGCGGCGTGCGCCTTGATCGCGGCCGCGTTGTTCGGCAGCCGCACGCAGCCGTACAGCGTGCGCGTGACGGCCAGGCCGACCGCGACAAAGGCAAAGGCCAGGTACTGGTGCCCCGGCACGGCCAGGCGCAGCGAGACCGCCCACGACAGGCCGCCCAGCGCGGGGCCCACCGCGCGCACAAACGCCGCCAGCGTCTGCGCCGCGCCTGCGCAGCGACCAGAGGCCGTCAAGGTGCGGTGATGACATAACAGCGGGTGGCTGGCGCAGACTTACAGTCAGTCGGCCAGGAGCACGCATGCGGCCCACGGCTTTCCATCTGACTGGCCGTAGCATCCACTTTGAAGTGAAGCCGCCCTACCCCTAGTCCTAACCCTGTCCTTCCCACAAGCTCCACTTCCTCTCTCGTCGCAGCCGCGTACACAGCAGCCTGTGTGCAACTCAACAGCGCCGGGTGCTGGCGAGGCGCGCGCGGCGCGCGGGGGCGGCGCGGCGCACCATTGACCGCGCCCATGCAGTGCCCCGGCGCCACCAGGTTGATCATGATCATGGACGAGCTGAACGAGTTCTGGCCCGCCAGGTTGCGCAGGCCCATCGCGACCGTCAGCGCCGCCATCGCGCCCTGCGCGCCGCGCGCGCGCCGTCGCGCCCGGCTGCCCAGCAGTAAAGGACATGCAGCATTTGGCAGATGCAGGGCTCCTCTCGCAGGCGCATTTGTGTCATGCCGGACATGCTGGACATGCATCCGGCTTTTATGTTTTCAACGCCCTGCAATGCACTAAATTGCTCCCACGAACAGGTGCGTTTGCAGTGAGCGGCTGGCTCTGTAGCAAGGCACTGCTGTGGCGCCCTGCCGGCCATACTCACGCAGCACATGTGCAGACAGACGGATAGCATGCAGCAAACCACAGCATGAGGGCAAGCTCTAGGTCAAGGACATCAGCAGCCGCGTCACAGAGAGCAAGCGCGCACCACTTTGCTGGCCGCCGCGAACGAGGATGTGGGGATGAGCAGCGACAGCGGGATCGATGCCAGCAGCCCCGAACGGCACACCATCAACGGCCCGAATTTGCGCTGTACCCATGGGTACCTGACGCGTGCAGGCACTCCACTCAATGTCTTCCCATCCCTTCACTTCCTTGTATTCTTCCCTCGGACGCGTTTGGAAAATGAACGCATGAGAGCACGTGGATGGTGCTCTGACCAGCAGGCAGATACACCACCTGCGGTGAGCCGAACAGCACACCCAGGGCTGCGCCGGTCACGGGCCACACAGCTTTAGGGTTAATGGTTAGGGCTTGCCCCCACTTACAGTCCAGAGCATCAGCACTGCACCGCCGGCGGCCAGCGGCACCGACAGCTCGCGGTCACGGCCCATACAGGGTTAGGGTACAGGATGGGGGCGGCACCCGGTGACGGCCCAGAGCATCAGCACGGCGCCGCCCGCGGCCAGCGGCACCGACAGCTCGCTGGACGAGAAGCCCAGGCCGCCCCGGGCCACTGGTGCCGCAGCAAACAGCGGCGTCACCTGCGCGCGGGGCTGGGATTACAAATACAACAACCCCCGGGGTCGGGACAGGGTGGAGTAGGGCTGAAGAGCTCATATCTGGCAGCTCAGCGTTCACGGCAGCCACTGCGGCGTGGGAGCATGGGGGCTGGCGTGAATCATGTCCGCCCATGTAAGCAACCCTGCAGCGGGCAAGTGGGCAGCGCACGCGCCCCAGCCCATGGCTGCGCACGTGCCATGCACTAAACACGGCAAGGCACGGCTTGCGGTGCCGCATGCATGACCTACAGCAAGCCCGGGGTTTTCTCAAGCCTCCAGGCAGTGCACGAGGCACAGAGCGCGCCACAAGGAGCAATTTCAAGCCAACAAGTGAAAAGCCATTCCACATGCTGCGCAGAGCAAGGTGCATTTCCTCCCGCCCTGGCGCCTTCCCATCGGCCAGCAGCAGGCTGAGAGCCTCATCAGGCGCGCCTCATCAACGATATTGAACAGGAAGGCGACCAGGCCGTAGCCGGCCACCAGCGTGAGCAGCAGGCTGCTGCGGTACCACTGCTCCGGCTTTTCTGCGGCCCCGCACGCCTCCTTCGCGCCCGCATCCGCGCCCAGCAGCGGCTCAGTCAGCCCGTCGCCGCCGCCGCCGCCGCCGCCGCCGCCGCCGCCGCCGCCGCCGCGGGCGCGCGAGAATGCGGACAGCGGGCGGGCCGCGCCCGGCGCAGACTCGCCCCCCGGCTGCGCGGCGGCGCGCCGGCTCTTCCCGGCGCTGCCGTCGGCCGAGTTGGGCGACTCAGCCACGAAGATGCTGCTGCCGAACGCGCTGCTCGCGCGGATGTTAGCCGGCTGCGCGCGTGGCGGGGAGCCTGCCGCGGGCCTCAACCCTGGCGCCGCCCCGGCCTGGTCCTCGCTCACTGCGCCCAGCGCAGTACCGCCGGGGCTGGCCTCCGCGGCCCCGTTGGGGTTTACCACCCCGTTGGGGTTTGGACAGGGCTCAGGCACAGGCACAGGATCGCTGGCCCCCGAGTAGCTCCGCTTCGTGCTGCGCTGGCGCCCCAGGCCCGCGCGCGACGACAGCCGCGCCGCGAGAGCGCCCAGCTCCTCCTTCAGCAGCGCCTGCGCACACAGAGAACGTGTAGCTGAAGCATACTGCCTCCGTAACCTCCATGTGCAGTAGAGCATGAGTCTGTGCACACGCTGCAAATATACAGGAATCACAATGAGGGTGGATGCAGCAGAGGGCAGACGCGGACCTGCGGCAGCACCATGCGCTCGTAGCCGCTGGCCGTGCTTGCCAGCGATGACGCGCGCGGCGACAGCGGCGCCGCGTCGGCAAAGCTGCCGCTGCCGCCGCCGCCGCCGCCGCCCCCGCCGCCCCCGCTGCTGAACGCTGGCCCGCCGAACGCCGGCCCCTGGTAGAAGCGCTGCGTCACGCCAAAGCCGCCGCTCAGCAGCGGCGCGAGCGCGCCGCGCGCGGGCGAAGCCGGCACGGAGCCCTGCGCGTGCGGCGCCGGCGCCGGCCCTTCCGCCGGCCCCGCCGCCGGCCCCGCCGCCGGCCCCGCAGCGGGCGCCTGCGCCGCGCGCGGCGACACGGGCGGCCCCACGACCACCTGGGCGCAGCATGACGCCCGGTCAGCCTCAGAAGGGTTTGCAAAAAAGGGGTTGCAGGCTCAAGGGAGTTTGCAGGCCAGGGTTGGCAGTGCGCAGCAGCACGTCTCACCATATCATGGTATGAACCCACGTCCATCCACGGGCGCGCGTCGGCCGGCGCCTCGCCATCGGCCGCGTACGGCGACGACGGCGGCGCGGATGCCGTGCGCACGGCCGGCACGGGGGCGGTGCCGACGCCTGTGCGTCGCAGCCCGCGTCGCACGCTGCATGCGCTATGCCAGGCCCGCTCGCTGGGTGCGTGGCCCCCAGCCGCCGTGCAGCATGTGTGCACACCACTCCTCGGCACCAGCGCAGCATGAGGCTCGCTCTTGTGACAAGGAGGGCTGGTGCCCACGGTACCGAGGGTAGCTCTAGTAGTAATGAGACGCTGCAGGCAGCTCACAGCAACAGCGGTTGCCATCGCAGGCCCCGCTGAACGGCAGCCCACACATGCACAGGACGCCGCGGGCGTGCGCACCCCCGCCGACCCGGGGCGCCGCTGCGGCAGCCCCGCCGCCGCCGCCGCCGCTGCCACCAGTGCCGCCGCCGCCGCCGCCGCCGCCGCCGCCGCCGCCACCAAACTCGCCGCCGCCACTGCCGTTAAGCGCAGCCCCAATCTGCTTTTCCTCCGCGCCCGCGCCGCCGGCGGCCGAGCGGCGCTTCCAGGCGCGCGCGCGCGCGCGCGCGCGCCGCGCCGCCACCAGGCGCGGCAGCGTCTCCGGCAGCACGAGCGCGGCGGACAGCGAGGACACCAGCGACAGCGCCGACGCGATGAGGCACGGCAGCAGGAATTCGCTGCAGCTGCGCGCGCGCGGCGGGTCAGCAGGGTGGCCGGCCAGAGCAATTGCACCGCCGACATTTTGAGTGGAAACTGAGTGGAGAATTTGACTCAGAGCGCTGTCTGCCTGGCACTTTCAGATCTGCAAATTGTTTCCCTTGTTGATCTGTCGATGGAGGCTCCACATGCCATGAGCATTGTGGGGCCCGGCGCAGACGTGGCCGCAGGCATCAGTGGCTGCAGCAAGCACACTGTGACCTTCTTGCCAGGAGCGCACCGCTTACTGAACAGCTGACCCTCGCCGCACAGGGGGAACGAGCTATATGTTTCGCACGGAAACGCAAACGCGCCGCCCAGCACGGGCCCTGCGCAGCGCGCTGGTTCAGCAGAGTCTGCGCGGCGTCTTGCGATGCCTGTGCGATGCATAGCATAAGAAGCAGAGCTGCGCGTCAGCAAGCACTGCAGTGAGCAGACTGTCAGACATGGCAATCAGCTATAGTACCCATCCGTAATCGCGCTGTTCCCACCGCAGCGCACTTGGCAGCTAGCCTCACAACACTATGGTGACCCCGCAAGGTCGAGGGTAAGCCCGCCCTGGAGTGGCCCTGGGAACATGCCATTGCCCTACACTGTCGGGACGCAGCCCAGGGATGCACGCACCCCCCACTGCAGGCAAGCACAGGTTCAGGGTAGGGTTAGGGTCGACGCACCCAGCACCGCGCCCAGGCCCCAGGACATGGAGATGAAGCCGAGCGCGGTCGCCTGCGCGTCCGCGGTGAGCGAGTCCGCCACCATCGAGCGTACGTTGCCAAACACGCTGCGCGGGCGCGGCAGCGGCTGGCTCAGATGCCCTGGCTGCGGAGCGGCTCCACCTCGCAGGTGCCTGCCCATAAACCCCTTGCGCTCCGCATGACGGTGTGTCGCCCCTGTTGCACCTATGCCTTCATGCAGCTTCCACCAGATCTACACTCTTCACTTGTGACCAGCAGTCGGCGGAGGAATCTGTGTTAAGGCCGCTCAGCGAGCCCGCGCCTAATTAGGCAAACAGCCAGGCGCGCACCAGTTGAAGAAGCCCTGCGCGAAGCGCACGGACGCGGCCCACCAGTAGGAGCCCGACAGGCCGAAGAAGACCGAGAACACCGTGCTGGAGAGGTTGGACATGAGCACCAGCTTCTGCGCGTGGAGCAGGGCCCCCACTCATTCCCACTTGTTCCACTTGTTCCACTGCCTCGAGACAAGAGCAACTGACACAAGCGCGCGTTACACGGCTACTTTCCATCGCAAGCAGAGCGTGCGCAAGTGCCAGGCGAGACCTTTGCAGCCCCCACTCGCTCCACCGCCTCGAGACAGGTGAAGCTGACACAAGTGTGCGGTGCGAGGCTGCTTTCTGCCGCAAGCAGAAAGTGTGCAAGGGCCGGGCGGGACCTTGCGGCCGATGCGGTCGCTGGCCAGGCCCCAGCAGTAGGCGGTCAGGAACTGGGCCGCGCAGAAGCAGGACGTCTGCGCGCGCAGCCCGCCCCTCAGCACGGCGAGCTACCTGACATGGCCAGCGCTGCATGCAGGGCGCGTGCGCGCTCAGCACGAGCCGTCCGTGCTGTGGGAGCATGCACTGTCACGTCCAGCGTCGTGTCGCTTCGCCACAGCAGGGCGGGGCGTGCACCAGGGTGCCCGTCAGGCGGCCGACCCGCGCCTCGTCTGGGTCAGGACCCTCAAAGGACCGTATCATGTACACTGCGGCGCGCGCTCTCGAGCTCACGGCACAGCCCCATGCACCAAGGTGTGAAAGCCGGACGCCATACATAACTGCAGCTTTCCAGCAGCAGGTGGACCGCACCTCCTATGACGTATGGGATTGTAATTTGGACAGCCTCTGAGCTGATGGAGAGGCTGCCGACGCATATACATAGGTCAGTATGCGCTGCGCGGGACGCTCAAGTCCACCGAAACACAGCAGCACTTACTGCACAAGCAGCACAGGCAGAGCCGCGCACACGCTCTGTATCATATGCACTGCGTGCGGGGCCATGCGCACCAAATGGCAAACAGTTGCACAAAGCGCAATCTATCCCTCTTGCCTTCCACGGCGCCGTCGCCGTCCTCGGTAAACCCCGCCATGTGCGCGCCCACACAGACCTCCTCAGGTGGCACCCCCGGCTGGCCGATCGCGCACGTTTGCTCATGAAGGTGTCTCACAACCCTGCTCGCATTTGCTCAGCGTTACACTGAGGCACGAAGGGCCGCCCTGGCCCAACGCTCAGCTATCTGCTGGCGACTGCAATCTTGCAGCTTAGCTTAGCTGATCAGCACAACATAATTGTATGTGACAGCCTACTTGCTGCGCAGGGCGATCCCATTTACCGCTCCCCATGAGCCCCTCAGAGTGCTTGTGCCAGTTATATACCTGGAGTGTGAAGCAGGCATATAGCAATGGCAGCCAGCGCAATATCGTAAAGCTGCAGGTCTTGGCCATGGCCGCTCTTGGTGAAGCTGCGTTGCCTCATCTGGAGGGCCTGGACGCCCGCTACTTCAACAGGAAGTTCAGTGCTGTATTGCACGAGCTCGGCCAGCTGCAAGCAACCGCTTCACAGAACGAGGTGGAGGGCGCTGCCGATAAGTGCACTGCGGCGCTTGAGGCACGCACACAGGAGGCACTTCCTATCCCGCAGCAGCAGCAGGAAAACTTACAGGCAACACGTACTTACCGTATGCATGCACCTGCCCCGTACAGCATAATCACAGCTGTGAGAGCCAAAACAGGGAATGCCTGCTCATTCAAAGACGTGCTTCTAGATAATGACCTATGAACTCATGCTTTGCTTCAGCATGCCCATGCCTGATGTGAAGCTGTGTTTGGACTTTGATCTGACAGACTGTAGCAGTTGCGCCGCGCGCAGGTCATGAGCGAGGGCCTGTCGCAGCACGTGCTGCGCAACTACGCACAGTTCGTGGCTGGCATTGCTGAGGTGTCTGCACTGGAAGCAGACTTGGTCAAGGCGCACGTGTGCGCCACGGTGCGCGCCAGCCTTTACAATGAGGAGAGTTGCAAAATTATACAGGAGAGTGCATACCGTTGCGCATGGCTTGCACATAGTCCATGCAGCAACCATGCATACGCCGCTCTTGCTCTGAGGATAGCACGCTCATAACTGTCAGCTGGGCGACTGGCATGTGTGGCATGTTACATGAGCTCTGTGTAACATGTACTGGTTTCCTTAGAAATCATGGATATGCTGTACTGCCTGAAGTCCACAAGGCATTCTGGCAACAGGAGGCGAGAGCCAACCTCGGCCTCGTGAAACAGAGTGTTGCAGTGGGTTCCTGGGTCGCCGCCCGCTCACGCCGCAAGCAGGTGCGTGCCTGCTCGGCTGTGTCCTCAACCTGCTGGGAGCGCGCACCTCTGCTTCAGGCACCGCAGGTGACCGTGCCGTTGCCCCTCGGGCCCTGTGCACGCTCTACCTGGCTGATGTATGGTCTTAGGCATCCTCTAGCTGCACAGCAGCACAGCGCCAGCATCGTGAAGCGTACCTGCAGCATGTGGGTTTCCATTGAGCTGCAGGGACTGCCAATGATCACTATACTACAACATTTATGCTGCCCGGCAGTCCTACGAGCAATCCCCCCCAGACAGTGTTACTAGCGAGACGGCAGCAATCGGCAGGGCCGCTCAGAGCAGGGCCATGCAGACTGCACTTGGCAGGGCTGGACGGAGGCCGCTTGTATGCAGCATGCTCCTTACATGCGGCGCAGGTGCTTGTGCGGCTGCTGGACGGCCTGAGCGCGCTGCACCAGGCCGCTGGCATGCATGCGGCGCTCAGGTGGGCCACTGGAATGCTTGTGTGTCATGTGACACTGCCAGCAGGCAACACCAGTCTACATTCTTGCGCCAGAACAGCAGAGTCAGCCCGCACTGAATGGCACTCTGCAGCCATGTATGTATTCGATCTGGGGTGCACGGTGTGTCACTCCTTCTCCATGCATTTGCTGTTGTAGAACTCCTACAAAGACGGAAAGAATTGCCAGTGCGGCCTACAAAAAAGCAGACATGCTGAGCTGGCCCGCCTCGCCCACCAGGGAGGCGCGCATGAGTGGCCAGTATGCGCAAGCCTTCTGGCTCTGCGCACACTGCTGGAGCGTGCTAGCGGCCATGCCAGAGGTGGATCCGCGTCTCGCACAGGCTACCATGTCTTCTGTAGCTGTTACGCTTTAGAGCAAGGACTTGGTCCCTCGCATGCGCTACGTACGGGTTGCAAATCGCTATATTGTTTTGTCATGCTAGCATAATTACTTGTGGGGTCGAGAGAGCTGGGAAGGCAAGGTGGTTCTCAGCACTGATGCGATGTTGGTAGGTCCGCAGGTGCGCTGTGCGCAGGCACTCGCTCACAAAGTGACAGCCGCGCATGAGGAAACAGCGCAGTGCTTGTCCACCGCACTGTCGGCTGCCTGCGCAGACTTCCGCCCCGACTGCTTCTCCAGGGTCTGGCCCGCTCCCGCGCATGACCACCGGTCGTTAGGCACTCTCCATGCAAGTGCTGCCAATGCCGCATTGAAGCACAACCTGGGACACAGGCTGAGCACTGTGCAGGCTCTTTCATGTTACATATACGGCTGCTTGAAGACTACTCCGATACACGCTCATGCACATGCGTGTACAACTGATATCATACCCCTAGGGCTGTACACAAGTGCTGTACATGAAGGTTCTCATGACATAAATATCCATTCTCAGTGCGCTGCCCTGCCAGTTGCAGTTGCTCCACTGCCTGCAGCAGTTCAGAGAGCTTGAGAGCTGAATGTGCAGATCACGCCAGGTGCTAGAGGGCTACGTCTTCCTGGGCCAAGTGCATGGCCTGGGCGCAGAAGTCAGCACAGCATTCTCAGCGGCCATTGTGCGGTTGCACGCCTTCGGTCATCTCCACTGCACGCTGAATGCAATTAGACCATCAGCTGCTGACGGGTGGTCACACACAGAAACTTTTTCTGTAGTGAGATAGCGTGAGCACCTGTTCGTGTTGCATCCTCAATCTGCAAAGCAAGTGAGGCTTAGCAAACATCGCTGTCACAGTGCTTGGCAATGCTCGGAGCCCGCATGCTGGCAACACGGAAAGTGTGAAAAGAGCTGCCGCTTAGCAATCCGGCACAGCGCAGGAGGCCGCAGTGACTGGCGTGGTCCGCGGGGTCCTGATGACGAGGCCCGGCGCAGACGGGGCGCACGGTGGGACTCTGCAGGAGCTCGTGCGGCGCCTGCCCGGCGATCTCTTCCGCACGTGCCTGGCAAGGGTGTCGCCCCTGCCTGCCTCCCCTCTCGCTATGTACCGGATAGTGCACAGCGCCTTGTCACCTCCGCATGCCATGGCCTTCTGCCCAAGGGCAGGCAGCCGGGCCTCAACCATGAGTGTTGCCATGCAAGATGTTCTGTTTGCGCAGCGTGTGGCCAACTGCCATCATCTGCATGTGACACCTCATCAAGAAGTTCTTCTTTACTTGGCTCGCCAGGAGCTCTTTGGCGCCCGCGTCTGGGGCTGTGGCTGCCTGGCCACAGCTCCACAATCAAGAAGTGCATACTACGGCACCGCTCTTTGCAGCCATGCCATCCTGTTTTACATCAGGAGTGTTAACACATGGTCTGGCATATGCTGGCACCAGTGTTCACTGTGAGCCATGCTCCTGCAGGTGCTCATGGTGGCCTGGGATGTGCTGGCGAGCCATGAGGCCATGGCCGCCTGGCACGCCGGCCGGCTGGCCGCGCACGCAGTTGACCTGGCCACCCTGCGCGCCCTGCGGGCAGGCCAGCACGCGCGCCTGCAGGCAGACCCTGATGTCAGCCCTGAGGCTCACCCGCCTGGGCCTGGCGAGGCCGGCGCGGCGGCCGCGGCAGCGCCCGCCCCTGCCGCAGAGGCCGCCGGGGATGCGCGGCAAGTGCAGGCTGCGCAGGGCCTTAGGAATCCCCAGGAAGGGCCAGCTACAGCAGGCACGGAGCGGGTGCAAACCCCGAGCCCTCTGGGCCGTGCCAAGGGCAGCGCAGGGGCGGCCGGGCCGCCCGCACCGCAGGGTCCCGCCTGGGCTCCGCCCGTGCGCGCTGGCGGCCCGCACAGCGCCACGCAGCACGTGAGGATGCCGGGGCCCGCCCAGAGAGCTCCGCTGCAGGGCGGGCCTGGGCCGCCAGCAGCGGCGGCCGGGGAGGCAGCCGCGCAGGGCGCCCGCCTTGCGGACGCGCTGGAGGAGCTCCAGGCGCGTGCGCTCCTGCTAGCCGGCGTGCCAGCAGCCCAGCCCGGCACACTGAGCAACTCCTTGGCTCCAGCAATCATCACATGCAGATCCCGCATGCGCAGATGAAGCAGGATGTCGGTTTGATGGCCTGTCATGTCCGGGCGCAGCGCAAGGTGATGGGTCGCAGGTGCATCTGGTGGTGCCGTCCTGGGGGGCGCACCATGCTCTGAAACGTCGCCAAGCAATCTTACCTGCCGGGCACCCGCGGCTTGAAGCTCAATGCTGGGCTTGCAGCAATGCGCAGCTAGGCATGCAAGCCGGGCGCATTCCTCGACTTGCATGTCCGCGACGCCAGGCTGCTGAGCAGCGCGAGGCGAACGAGCGCGACTGGGGCGAGGCGCTGCGCGCGGTGGCGGCCGGGCTGCGCGGCGGCCGGCGGCTGCTCTGGGACGATGTGGGCCGCCGCGTTGGCGTGCTGCTGGCCGCGCCCGCCGCCTGGGAGGGCGAGCACTTCCTGCAGGCGCGCCAGGGTAGGGTAGGCTAAACCTATCCTGGGCATGGCGTCTGCACCATCACAGCGGTGTGTTTACCGGGTGCAGTATTGCTTTGGCATGCGTACTGTGAGGGTGCCTGTCCTGGCCTGCACAGTTGCTGTGCAATGGGGCCGGCCTCTGCATGGCCCTCGCGTCCGATGCTGTGTGCAAGGCATGTTTTCCAGCAGCCTCATGAGTGACATGGGCAGGTGGCGGAGTGGGTCGCGCGCATCCTGGCGGCCGGCGAGGCGTTTGCGGGGCCCGATGCTGGCGCGGGGCTGCGCGCGCTGCTCGCAGCGCAGGCATGGCGCGGTGCTCCCGCGGCCCTGCTGTGGCCATTCGCATGAGGGAGGTGCAGTGGCAACAATCTGCCACATGTTGTTTGAGCAGCAGTGTGTGTCAGCTGGGACGCTGCTAGGATGTGTAAGGCAACATAGGGGCATGCTGTCAGTGAGCTTGCCTCCAACACGTCAGGTCAGGACCGCACATGACCTCCATGCATGCGCATGCACAAGATGGCTAACCCCTTTGGCAGCCTGAGCAGACTGCGCGTGAGGTGCATGCTGCAGAACTCGGCACTGACGCTGCGGCTGCCTGCGCAGGCTGCCAACTTCTTCAAGGCCTACCATGTCAGCGTGGCGGAGGCGCTGCTCAGCATGCTGCGCAAGGAGCAGTGGCAGCGCCTGAGCCCGGGCTCCGAGGGTGCGCGCACAGCCTGGCAGCATGCCTGTGCACAGTTTGCGCACAACGCCGTTGCGATGTAAAGTTGCTGGAAGCCTGTGGCAGCTTGGGGCCTTTGGCTGACGCCTTGCTGCAGCACCTTTGTGGCCTCTGGGTGCCCGTCAGGCGGCGCTTGCGCGTCACAGGCGTGCCCAGTATCGCGGAGGCACTACGGAGGCCTGGGCGCAGCTTTCTCAGCAGCGGAGGCGGCGGCGTGGTCAGGGGCAGCGCAGGAACGGCCGCGGAGCAGGAAGCAGCGTCAGGGTTTGCGGCCATGGCAGCAGGCGGCAACCCGTGGCGGGCGCCGCGGCGGCGCTCGCCGAAGCAGCGGCCGCCCGAGGGCGGCCCTTGGCGCCTGGGGTGCGGCACGATCCGCTTTGCGATCGGATGCTAGCAGGTGGCACAAGCACAAATGCGGCAGGCTTTTGTGTTTTACCGCTGGCATACGCTTGTCTTATGCTGCATGTGTCCCTGCATACTCATTGCTCATTGAATGTATGCGCATCGTCTCTATACAGGGCGGACAAAGACGGGCGAGCTCGGTCACGCGCGAGCATGTCCGTCCGCTCAGGTTCGGCGGCAGCTCGGGCCCCACAGGCGACGACCGGGCCGCGCGCAAGCTGGATGTGGACAGCCGCGGCCTGCCGCGCCGCGTCTCTGACGACGTCTGGTCATCGCACACCTCCAGGCAGGCACTTCACCGCAGTGCATGTATCGGTCATGGTGATCAGTGTATGTAGCCTTTAACTCTCGAGCAAGTCACTCTCATGCTATGTGAGTGAAAGTGATTGAGTCCAACCGGATTGCAGAGAGCTAGCAGGCCTGCATGACACTGGCAGCTACACTGTTTCAGCGCCCCCGTCAGAGCGTTGCAGCAGTACAGCATTTATTCACCTGCATGGCACACAGCTGTCATAAAGATGGGCTCTTCCTGTTCCTGGCAGACCAAGACAAAAGGCACAGGCGCTCGAGCGACGCGTCCGAGTCGGGGACGGGCGGCACGCGCTCTGCGCTGTCCGAGGACGACGCGCCTGAAGTCTGGGGCGAGTGCATCGACGAGGACATGGCAAGCGTTGGGCCGAGCAACACCGGCGACGGAGGCGACAGCGGCGAGCACACAAACTCATCGCTGCGCCTCATGCGCTGGCTGCGCGATTATGGCGAGATCATGCGGTGCGGAGGGCTTTCACAGATGGCATTAATAAACATATCAAAAAGCTCGAGAGCAGCAAAGCCTGTAATGCTGCGCGCGGCACGTGTCTGCACAAGATCCGCCAGCACGTACTGCATGCATGTAATGCTGGCGCCACACCAGGTTTGCAGCAGGCAAAACGGACTTGCCTTCCTACAATTGCCTTGCTTTGGGCTTTCTAATCACTCCTAGTGCCAAAGTATGCAACAGGCTTCCCTGCTGCATTGACTCTACTTGTTAATGTGCAGGGCGCTGCGTCCCGCGCCGTACATCTTTGCTGGCCTGTGCTCGCTGTTCCACTGCTACCTCGTGGCGGCCACAGCGGCGTTCCTTGACGCGCCGCTGGCCAGCCTTGTGGCCGACGCTGTTCCGCAGGTCCATCCTGCCCATGCGCGGGCTTTTCAAAAAAAGTCTGAGTGTGCTCAGAGCGGCCAGTGCACTTTTTGCTTGGGTGCTTGAATCATTTGTCATGCATACGCACTGTCAGCGTTCCTGACCCTGCTTCCGTGGCTGTGTAGGGCTCGCCGGCTACAGAGGTCCCGGCAAGGCTGCGCAGCGCACTTGCGCGCGCCCTGGCGCAGCTGCCAGCAGCCAGCCGGCAGGCGCTGACGTCAATCGCGGCACGAGCTGCTCCAGGTGCCACATGGCACCATGCTGACGCCACAGCCGCCTACTGAGTGTGCAAGCCAGTCAGACTGTGCTACCCTGTGCATGCAGGACTTGCTGGAGTGCGCGAGCGCGCAATGTCGACGCAACGGCCACAGCGCGCTGGCGAAAGCGCTGAGGACGCCGGCGAAGCAGCAGCCAGCGCCGAGTCAGGGCTGTTGGCGAGCGCGGCGCCTTCAGAGCTAAGCACGGCTGCGGGTGCGCCACATTCGTTGTTTGAGGGCTGCACACCAGCATATCTGCAAAACGCACAGCAACGTGAGCAAATGATTATTGCAGTATGCCTTGTCCCTGTGAAACTGCATGTGACGACCAACACATCCGGCATGCAGCAAGTGTCCTGCATCAGCGCATGCTCATATACATAGCACAACAACTGCACACCGCAGACAACACGCTCAGCCACAAAGCACAGTGTCTCAAGACCAAGCAAGTGCAGCTCACTTACACTTGCCTAAACAGCCCGCAGTTGGCTGAAACAGGCCATATCCAAATAGCTGAGGGGGCCATCGGGTTAGGGCTCCCGGTGATGCTTTTCATTCATTCATTCATTCATTCATACAACAGGCGCGTGCCTGGCGGAGCGAGGCGCGGCCGCCGCCAGCCTCGCGCGCTGGCAGCGGAGCTGGGCCGAGCGCGAGACGACCTGCGGGCCATGCTTCCGGCAGCAGACGCTGCGGCCGCAGGCGTGTTCTTTTGCGACACCCTCGCAGCGGCTGGTAAGGCGCCCCGGCGTCTACGCACCCGGGTGCTCCGTTATCTTGGTGCAGCTCTGACATGCACATGTAGCCTGCACAAAGACCGCATGACCCCGCGGCATGTGCGTGGCCTGATGGATGCTGGCTATGCCTAGGGTTTGCATGGTCGCCACACCTGAACACAGGTCAAACTCAGGTGATGCCGCGGACTGCATACTGCGCGCGGGCGCGCGCCGGGCGCTACCGACCCGCGGGATCTCAGAACGCCTGGCCAGCAGCAGCTGGGACATTGCTGAGCCGCCTGGGGAGGCGTCGAAGTGGGTTGAGGAGCTGGCGGCGGCAGCGGACGCCTTCAAGGTCAGGGTTGCGGCCGCGCGCGGGCTATCGGAGGTCGCCGTTGTGCAGGCATGCCCAGGCATGCGCAGTCCAGTGCTTGCAAACAAATGCTCTGTTACGGCTCCGATCATTGCCCAGAAGTTGCTTGATTCGTGGGCCCAAGACATCGCACCCTAGCACTGCAGCTTGCCAGCAGTCTGAGCAGAGTGTGCAGACCATACACATGTCATCTGCATATGGGGTTTGAGGCACAGTGCTGTGCGGGCTGCACAGCTGTGGACGCATGCGGGCGCTGCTGCGGCTGCCGCCATCGTTGATGGTGTGGCGCGTGTACGTGGGCGCTGCAGCGCCATAGGGTACGCTGGCCAACCTGATTATAATGCCACAATTCATGACGCAGCATTCATGCGAGCAGCTGGTCACATCACGTCTGACCTGCTGGCCTGTCTGGAACTCCTACATGACCACGTATGCTATGCCTTTTAGTCAAAAGTGTCATGCACAGCATTCAGGGCGGTGCGTGTTGTCATTCTAGTATGTGCCGCTCAGTCCTGCCAGGTCCGCAGCAGGTACTTAATGATGATACTTGCTTGCTGACTGTTGCCAACGGCAAGCGCAGGCGCCACGCCATGGCCGCCGACCTGGTGGAAGCCGCGCACGCGCTCAGGGCGCTGGCGCCGCGGCTGCCGCAGGTCACCGCCGCACTGCAGCGCAGCATGCAAGTGGCCGACGCATACATCAAGGTGTGGCTGCTGGCTCCCACACTGCCGCTTAGCGCTCGCGCAACGTTTGCCGCAGCCACAAAAGTACGCTGTTACCAATTGCACAGATTGCACATCGGTTGTCAAACCTCCCCCGCTTGGGTGGTGCGTGTGAGGACAATGATGTGCGAGCAGTGTGCGATGCATGCCAGGCATTCTTCATCACGGACGCGGGCAGCCTGGGCCGCTGGGCAGCCGCGCGGCCCGAGTACCGGCCAGAGCAGCATGCCGCGCTGGCGGCAGCCGTGGCGGACTTCAAGGGCCTGCGCAGGCGCGACCGGGCGGCGTTCGTGGCCGCTGTCGAGCAGGCCATGCTCGCCGCGCAGCTGGAGCCCGCCGCGCTCGGTGGCCCAGCGGCCGGCTTGGGCGCATAGGCGCCGCAAAGCTGGTGCCTGGCAGGGCCTTGGGTGCACCTGATAGTGTGCGTGCTCTGTTATTGGGGAGTGGTACGCAGTGTGATGTGGAGCCGGGGAGCGACATAGGTGTTATGAGTGTGATTTGTTTACCGTGTACCAGCGCAGCCCATAAAAGGCCTGCCTCTTCGGCATAAACGACACTGTGGAAATGCAGCGCGAATGCTATCTGTATGTGCAGTCGCAGCAACTTTGATACGGACACGGCATCGAATGAGTGGTTTAGGTAGGGTAGGGTCTGCCCTCGCTGCCCGGGGGCTGCCGCATGAGACAGACAGCTCGCGGAACCAGGTTGAGAAGCTTGCGGGTCCCATCTCTGCAGCAAGGGATCTCACGCAGACATACCGCTTGAACAATCAGCGTAGTCCTAAGCGCGTTAGCTGCAAAGTTCAGCCGGCGCTGTGCTGTGCTCAAGCCAGAGGAGTGCCATAGATGCAACAGGCATGCAGCTCTTATTGAACGTTGAGCCCTGCAATAACGGCACGGCAGGTTGTGTGCGCAGAGCGTGAGCAAACCCATCAGTCGCGCATAAGCTGCACACCTCTCTGTGACAGGCGCACGAGGACCGCAAGGATGTTGAGCGCTTGGTTACTGCTCTCAAGGACCTGCAAGATGCGCTGGCGAGGAAGCGCGCAGTGCTGGTAAGGAGAAGAGATGTGCAGAAGCGGAACCCGCTGGAGCCGAAGCGCGAGGCTGCAGAGCAACGGGAGGTCCTGGAAGCGGATGTGGTTGCACTTGACGCGCAGCTCGACCGCACAGCGGAACGACTGCAGGAGGCGCAGAGACGCCTTGCGCTGCCGCTTGGTTCGCACGGCGGGCCTGCAGACTTCACGCAGGCACCAGCGCAGCAGGGCAGCTGGCTCTCTGGTCTGCAGCAGCACTGGCTGCTCTTCAAGTGCGCTGAGCGCTCCACCTCGCTAAATCTGCTCAGCAAGGAAGGCTGGGGCGTTTGCATGCATGCACCATGCGGCTGACAGGGGGCCCTTGCTCTGATGCAGGCACTTTGTGCTCGCACCTATGCTCGCAAACATGGCGGCGCAAGCCGTGCAGACCCTCGCTCGCCGTAAGCTCTGCCGGCGTCGGCCGCTCAAGGACATGATTGTGACATGACTGGTGAAGAGGCTAGCAGGATGTATGTGATTGTTTCGAGCTGTATTTCTGGCAACCTCGTTTTCGTCCTGTCTGCATGGGGCAGCCAGGCGTTCGCTTTTTTTTTTTTGGTTCGGAGCAAAGACCGAGGCTGCAGTGAGGGGCGAACTGTTGCGCTTCTCACAGAACGCTGGCTTCCTGAGTGTCAAGCAAGAGCAGAACATGCTGCATGTAGGAGCTCAAGTACATGTAGAGGAGGGAGCAGTCGCACTTCTGACTGTCGCTGCAAGAGAGACACACTGTGCCCTGATCGTCTCATGAGGCGCACCGTTTGACCCTTTCCTTACTGCCCACACGATGCATGCGCCATGTTAGCATGCAGCAGGCGTATAACAGAGCTTGATAGCATGCATGCTGCCAGGAGACGATGCTCGTCGCACTCCTGTAAAGTACGAAGCAGCACAAGCCCCTCGCAATTGGGTTTGTGAAGATGTGATTATTTTTTCTCATGCTGCAAATGCAGTGACCGCGCAATTTAATTGGCGAGGTGTGCAGCATGCAGTGCACACTCGCGTATGGATACGCATGCTCAGAAACGCATTTCAAACAGCTAGTGCGCACAGGAAGCTCTCTGCGCGCACTCAACTCTGTAATCGAGCAGCGAGCAGATGAACTGTGCTGGCCACGACAGCAGAGGGCCCATGGAGGCCTACATGCAAGGACGTGACGCATTATAGACAGCTGCCGGTTGCAGTTGGTTGACTGTGAACATGACGCATTGACCCTAGCTAGATTGCACGCCCTGCTAATGTTACACCTTCGAACTGCCGCCTGGAACTCAGCCTAAATAACATCACAACATGGAGTCCACAGGCGCGAGCTCCAACAAGCTGAAGGCGCGCAACGTGACCTATCATATGCAATACCCGAGGTGCCTCCCTGCGACAACCTGTCAACGAAGGGGCTGCTGGCAGCTGCGCCACGGCTGCCCTCCTACCAGCTAACATAGCTGTATGAGTTATGTGACCTCAGAAGCGCAAAGTAAAGAACTGGTGGTTGTTCAGGTCAAGTTGTGTCTCCTCGCGAGTGCGAACACTGAACCGCCGAGTCCAGTAGCCACCGCACTCACCTGCGCACAACCTCGCGCAGTAGCCTGCGCGGCGTGCACACCGTGAATGGAAGGTGAAAGTATCAAGGAAGGTGAAAGTCTGCATGACCCAGCTTTGATCTCGCTGCAGACTTACTTGGGCGCACCTCGTAGAGGCGCAGGGACGCGTATGCACATCGGCCGCAGCGTATGCGGTTTTCTGCATGGACAGCGAGCGCGCCTCCCAGTTGCTGCACCGTGCCGAGTTCTCTGTCTCCAGATGGTTGCTTAGGTTCGTCTCTGAGTGCCGAATCATGGCGCAGCAGGTGCAACTTACGCTTTTCGCACCAGCTGCACCAAACTGCACCATGCAAGGCTCGCTGAGACGTACTTGAAGTACCACCTAGAAACAAGACCTCGACACGATGTAGCAACTGGGATGCGCATCCGCTGTCTCTAGAGCAAACTGCGTACACGGCTGCAAAAGTGTGCACCCCGGCTTTGCCTCCCGCGCATCGCGCTACGTGCTGCTGGTGGCACGCGTGCGTGGCCGCCTGCGTGGCCGCACCTATGGCGCGCCTAGAAAGCGCGGTGTCAGGATGACAAGGCACCGGCACGAGCACCTGGGAAACACTATTCTGGACGTGATGGCGCACCTGGAGCGCTACTTTCAGAAGCACTTTCAATAGTAGCGCTCAAGGCGTGGCATCACGTCCAGGATGTCAAATTCCCTATGTATTCATGCAGGTGTTTTGACATTCTGGCACCACTGGCTGGCGGTGGGCCACGCATTCTGAGCGCGGGCCTTTACCAGAGACGTCCAAGTCATCTGCGCACGCGCCCCCGTCATACCACCTTCGGGCATGCGCCGAGACGCACGCAGCGTCGTTGCCACATATCCGAATGCAGGTGCACGCTCTCCTGCTGCCGCTTCATGGGCAGCGCCGCAGCGCAAGGCCACGCTAGAGAGCCAACAGGAACACCAGCGTGCGCGTGCACGGCGTGGACAGAGGTTGGGGGTTGCCGGGGCATCGTGACGGGCGCCGGGCTGCTGGCGCCCAGCGGTGATGCCGCTGCGCGAGAGCTGCCCGCTTGCGCGCTGGCCAATGGGCTGCTGATACCCGAGGTATGACTGGGAACTTTCCAGGGGACTTATTAGACGGGCGCCAGGGGTGTGGCCGTGCTGCGCAGCGCCTGCGCCGGCGGCAGTGCTGGCTGGCTCGCGCGTCGCTGTGGCACTGTTCAGCAAACAAGAGCACGGGTGAGGCGTTGTCGGCGGATGTGGGGCTTCCAGAAAGTGCCAAGGGCCGCTGCCTCGAGCCTGATTGCCCGTGTGCCTGCCAGTGCAGCGGCAGCGCGCTTAGTTGGCGGTACTCGGTGTTGTATTCACCGGTGGACATGCGTTGCTGCTCACATCAGGACTGGCTTGGCGTGTAGGACGGTGTGACATATGAGTTTGCGCACTGAAGCACCCAGCGGCCCACCGCGTAAACACACATCCAGTGTTCCCGCAGGCTGCTCAAGTAGTCACGCGGCTACCCGCCATGGCGTGATTATTGCGGGCGCGGGTCTGACGGACCACGCACATCTCGGCAGATCAAGGACCTTGCTCGGACGCTTGGTTGAGCGCTCGTGAGCCTAGCTGGGGCTGCGCAATGCGACAGGTCTGTCTGTTTGGTCATCCGTGATAGACAAGCAGCCCTTGCTCAGCGTTCATATACTTGGCACCGGCTGTCAACGAGCAAATCAAAGCTACCCTGCTAGAAACCAGCTGGTTCCTACTGAAGCTCGCTCTCGATGACTTGATAGCAAGTCATCTGGGCTCGTAAGAGGCTGAACACAAGACTTTCAGGATGGTGGATGAGCGCGTGGCGTCACTGGTGGAGCGCTGCATAGTACCTGTCAAGCAAGAGTACTTGTGCGCGCCTGGGAAGGCACGTGTGGCGGTGCCGCCACTGCCGCGCGAGCTCGAGGCAGACGCTTCGCACCTGAATAAGTCCAAGACTCAGAAGAAGCGGGTAAGCAGCCACCTCCTACATATGCTTGTCCTCTTGCTTTCCTGTTGCGGAGGCATCGTCCTTGTTGTCTTCACGCTTTCCAGCTTCCCAGAAGCTTGTAAAGTGCACCTTGCAGTAAGGCTCCCGCGATGCTTTTCGCTCGCGACGCTTGTACCACTCTGTCCCTGCGACCACGTCCTCTAAACAGCTGGCGCCCTCGCAGGAGCGCAAGCAGCGCGCCCCGGACGACTCGCGCATCTGCTACAACTTCACGCGCGGCGCCTGCTCCTTCGGCGACGGCTGCCGCTTCGGCCACGACGCCCAGACATACCTGCGCGGCCGCCGCCCCGACCTGCCCGGCCGCTGCCCCTTTGTGGCGGCGCTGGACGCCTGCCCGCACGGTGCGCGCCTTTTGCTTCTGCTGCAGTTTGCTTCTGCTGCCAGCTGCTGCATGCGGTGAGGTCTGCGGGCCGGTGTTTGTCTCAGCGGCTTCAAAATGCCTCAACTACGCCGGGTGAGGGCAAGCACACCAACCTGGCAACTGAGCAACTGGTCAGCCAACATACGTTCCCGCCGCAGGCATCACCTGCCGCTGGGCGGGCACGCACGGCGCGTCGGACGCGCTCTCTGCAGAGCTCCTGGGCGGCACGGCCGCCGCTGCAGCCGTATTAGCACACCCCTCTGCTCAGGCAGGCAGCGCGCCTGCGGAGGCGCGCGCTGCGCCGCCGCCGGCGCAGGCGCAGCCAGCGGTCGCGGCGGCGAGCCTGGCAGCGGAGCGGACTGCCGACGGCGGAAATGCGGACGGCGCTGGTGCAGGATGTGCTGCTGCAAGCGCGACAATGTGTCCACCAGCGCACGACGCGGCCGAGCGCGTGGTCGCGAGCGCGCCTGCGGCAGACAGCGCGGCCGCCAGCGCTGCGGCGGCGGAGCTGGCCGCGGGCACGCTGGCTGTGCGGGCCGGGGCCTGCAGCGCGGAGGCCGTCGCCGCCTCCGGCGAGGCCGCGGCGGCGCCGGACCAGCCGGGCGAGGCTCCTGCGGCAACAAATGTGTGTGTGATAGAAGAGAGGCTCGGCGGAGGTCATGGGCCGGCCGCAGGGCCTGACGGCAGCATTCCGCAGGGCGTTATAGCCCTGCCGCCGCCCGCATCCATGACGCCCGCCCCCAACCTGCTCGACAAGGACATGCAGGTGCGCGGCATTTTGCAGAACACCAACAGCGTACCTGCATTCGGTATGCATCATGTGTGACAGTGTTGCTTTGTGGATGCGTTATGCATGCGACGTGCAGTGTGTGCTTTGCTTGCTGATGCCTGCGAGCGCACCCTTTCACATCTATCCACCTGTCGCAAGACAGAGGCGGATGACTAGCATCCCCGGCACTGGCCGCTTGCATGGCCCGCATGTCACCAGACGTCTTGGTTCAAGCAGTGCATGCCAACGCCATGGGAGGCAGAGCCCTGTGCGGAGCCGTCCTTGCAGCTGGTCCGCATGCCCAGCACGGCAGCCCCGCTCACAGCCGAGCGTGCGCCAGGGGCGCCTGCGGCGCAACCAGTATGACTTTGCGGCGGCCGACGCGGCGCTGGAGGCGTGCGGCGCCAAGGTCAGCGCGCGCTATGCGGCCAAGCCCCAGGCGGGCACCCCGGGCCGGCCCGGCCCTGCCGCGGCGGACCTGGCGAGCGGCGCCGCCGGCGCCGCCGGCGCCCTGGCGGCTGGCCTCGAAGCGCCAGAGCTGGAGCCGGAGCATGCGGGTCCCGCGGACGAGCCACCGGCGAAGCGCGTGCGCGTCGAGGCGGGCGCCTGCGCCGCAGCAGAGGCGCGCAACGGCCGCCCGGCGCAGCCCAGCGCCTCGCCAGCGGGCGGCCCCGTCGCGGCCGCCGCCGCCGCCGCAGAGCGCGCTGCCGCCCCAGCGTGCAACGGGCATGCGCAGCCCGGCGCGAGCGCGCACCGCGCGAATGGCGTCTGTCCTGGCAACGGCGGCGGCGGCGCCGCTGCGGGCGCCGGCGGCGCTGGTGCGGGGCACGCGGCCGCAGGCGGGACGCTGCTGGGCGACGCTCGCGCGCCTGCCGGCGCGCCTGGCGGCGGCGAAGGCTGCATGGATGCAGACGGCGGCAGTGATGCAGCGGAGGCAGGACGCGCGCCGGCGGCCGCGGGCGCCGAAGCCGCGCCAGCGCTGGTGTATGATGCGGCCAGGTCTGCCAGGTGAGCACGGTCTCTGCGGATGGGTGCACGCTCCATCAGAGCCTTGGCATGGTCAATGGACGATGGCTGGCCCTCTGACAAGGCCAAGCTAGCTGCTGACAGCTGCGCTTTGTTTGCCTCCATTGGCAGTGTGCTCGGGGCGCGCGAGAGCATGGAGCCGAGCCTCGCTGCATGCCCTAGGCTTGACGCAGCGAGCGTGTCGCGCAGGGCGGAGGCCGCGGCCGCGCATACCGAGGGCAGGCTGCGGCCGGCGGAGAAGCGCCGCCTGGACCTGCGCGGCAAGCTTTACCTCGCGCCGCTCACCACCGTGGGCAACCTGCCATTTCGGTGCGCCTCTCTGCTCAGAGCACCCGCGCCGTCGCGGCGCGCTGCTCAGAGTAGAGCACCCCTGCCGTTCTGGCGCTGCTCAGCATTGATCGAGCGCCCGCGCCGTCCTGGCTGGCGGCAGCGGGGCGCGCCAGCCCGCCCCCAGCTCGACCGTTATGCTGCCATGGTGTGCGCTCTGTCCGACGGCACACGCGCACTGCAGGCCCGTGTCTGCTGGGCCCACTTGCTCACCGCCAGGGCGGGTCGTGCGAGCGTCGCGCCGGGCGCGTGTGCAAGGGCCTGGGCGCAGGCGCGGCGCATGGGCCGCCCGCGCCGGCGCCAGCCTGCTGCGGAGGAGGCCCCGAGGCGCCACGCGACAGATGAAAGAACCCAACGGAGGAAAACAAGTAGAAAGGGAAGGGGCGCGCGCGCGTGCCAGGCGCGTGTGCAAGGGCCTGGGCGCGGACGTGACGTGCGGCGAGATGGCGCTGGCGACCAACCTGCTGCAGGGCCAGGGCAGCGAGTGGGCGCTGCTCAAGCGCGACCCCTGCGAAGACCTGTTCGGCGTGCAGGCGCGCCGCGCCGGCCACGATGCGCCTGCCGCTCGCTGGCATGGAGGCGCTCCGGCCGCCTGAGCGCTGCGCGTGTGCATTTAAGCTGGCTTAAGAGGAGGCCGTTGGGCTGCGAGTGGTGCATTGAGCTTGTGATGGTGTCTAATGGTACATCAACTATTGGATTATGCATTGCATGCTGCGCAATAGCAATTTTTTAAGCGTAACAAAAGCCCATCGGCAACCGGAGGAGGGCGTCACCGGACGCCCAGGGGAGGGGGGTCCACATAAGCGCGCGCGCGCGCGGCGCAGATCTGCGGCGGCTACCCGGACGCGCTCGCGCGCTGCGCGCAGTTGGTCGAGGACAACGCGGCCGTCGACTTTGTGGACATCAACATGGGCTGCCCGATCGACCTCATCTGCAACCGGCGCGCCGCCCGGGCCGCGGGCGTGCAGAGCCGCCCAGGCACCGCGCTGACACCTGTTGCAGCAGAGGCAACAGGTGTCAGCAATGATGGGCTCTGGGGCGCACGTGCGGAGCCTTGCAGGCGACATGCTGACATGTTCTGTTACAGAGGTGATGCCAGGCTCTGGGGCGCGCGCGCGGAGCCGCGCGCGTGGCGCGCCGACATCTGCTGTAGCAGAGGTGACGCCGGGCGCCGGGGCGCAGGAGCGCGGGCTCGTCGCTCCTGACCAAGCCCGCGCGCGTGGAGCAGATCGTGCGCAGCGTGTCCCGCGTGCTGTCCTGCCCGCTCACCATCAAGGCGCGCCCGCTCGCGCACCTCGCGAGTCAGCGCAACCCTGCATGCCGAGCATTGAGGTGTGTGTGCGCTGCGCGCGTGGTGTGTGTCGAATGCCTTTTGACTCCATCTCTTTCTGAGTGTGATGCTGAGCTCCACCTTTGCGAGGTGCAGTAGGCGCCAGAGCTTACTGTGTGCATGCCTGCTCTGGTGCGTGCCGCACGAGCTTGCAACAAGGGAGCGGACGAAAAAGAGTTGTGCTCCTGGTGCGCAGGTGCGGAAGGGGTTCAACGACGGCGCGGACATCGTGCACACCTGGCTGCCGCAAGCCGCGAGCTGGGGCGCCGTGGCGGCCACGATCCACGGCCGCACGCGCCAGCAGCGGTGCGCGCCGTGGCTGCATGTTGTGCCTGGCGTGCATGCATCTGTGCAGCCTGGACGTGTGCTGTGCTCGTCCAGCACCAATTGGTGCATGCTCGTTCTATGGGTGAGGCATGAGGCAGGGCGCACGTGCACGGCATGCTGCTACAAAGTATGCGTCGGCCGTGGCAGTGAGGGAGGAAACATTATGTGCCAGCTGCGTCACAGGACTGATGCGCGTGGCTGCCATGGCAAGCTCTCATGCAGGCCCAATGATCTTTAATATGCCCGTGCAGTGTGAGTGCACATTTTAATTCTACCAACCGCGCGTCCTACCACATACTCCCACTCTGCTGATGCGGCTGCAGGGACAGTTAAAATGTCTGTCTGCAAAGGCGCTAAATGATAGTAATTAGGTGTGCAAAACAAACAAGCCTGTCGCCGCGCGGCGCGCCAGGTACTCCAAGTCGGCCGACTGGGAGTATATCGCCGCATGCGCGCGCGCGACGGCGGGCGCGCTGCCGCTGGTCGGCAATGGCGACGTGGTGTCCCATGTCGATTATTATGCGCGCCTGACGGCCGCGCCCGAGCTGGCGACGATCATGCTGGCGCGCGGCGCGCTCGTCAAGCCCTGGATCTTCACCGAGGCGCGCCGCGCGCGCCTTGTCTGGCCTGTCAGCTTGTTGCATGCAGGAGTGTTGTTGGGAGTGATTGAGCCAGCAGCTGTTCGGTGAGCTGCCATGTGGCGTTGCTCATGCCCGACCGCCAGCTGATGGCCGTAAGGATCATGATAGTCATGTAAACGCACGATGGCTAGAATTTTTTGATGGCTGGAAGCCGCTATCGCGTGCTGCTGGAATCAGACATGCGCAAAGTCTGCAGCGCAGTGTGCCAGCCTCCCACGCGCTGCAATATTTGCATGACCGTATGTTTCACGGCGCCTGGCGTGCGCCTCGGGCGCTCAGGGCTGCAGGGCACGCTGGCGTAAACGCAGAGACGCGGGGCGCAGATCAAGGAGCGGCGCGACTGGGACATCAGCGCCGGGGAGCGCCTGGACCTGCTCAAGGCCTTCTGCGCGGCCGGCCTGCTGCACTGGGGCTCCGACGCGCGCGGCGTCGAGACCGTCCGGCGCGCCGCCCGGCCCAATTTAATGCCCCCGCGGCGCCATTACGGCCTGCAAATCCTGCGTTAGGCCCATGCATGCTCGGCCATTCAGGGCTTCAGTATGGCACGCGTTGAACCTGCTACCACAAGGCCAATATGGCACGCACATTATCGGAACCTGCCGCCGCGAGGCCACATCGAGCATGAGTTTGTCGGTGCGTGCGCTGGTGCCTGCGTGGCATCCGAGCGCACCGCGCTGCAGGCGCTTCCTGCTGGAGTGGCTCAGCTTCCTGCACTGCTACGCGCCTGTTTCAGTCTGACGCCGCTGGGCTCGCAGAGTGTACGTCTGTCACGTCGGCGCTTGATCTCTGTAGCATCCGAGCGTCTGTGGCATCCGAGCGCTGATCGCCGAGCGCCATACTGCAGGCGCTTCCTGCTGGAGTGGCTCAGCTTCCTGCACCGCTACGTGCCGGTCGGGCTGCTGGAGGTGCTGCCGCAGCGCCTCAACTGGCGCCCGCCGGCCTTTTTCGGCCGCAGCGACCTGGAGACCTGGCTGGCGTCGGGCAACCCCGCGGACTGGTGCGCGCCTCAGGACACGCCGCTCATGCAACGGGTTCTGCAACGGGTTAGGATGTGGGAGGAACAGGGTATCAGAGGCCGGGGGTTGCAGGGGTGACGGAGGCAGATTCCGTGCGGTTTGCACCTCTGCTGGCCAAGCCGGGCCTTGCGCTCAGGAGGTCAGGTCTGGAGCTTAGGCAGAGCCCACTGCAGTGGGCCCTGCCTATGCACGGGCGTTTGCATACTTGTGCAGGCATGCAGACAGGTTGTCTACATGTGCCTTGCTATATCATATTATTCAACTGTGACCCTGGCTTACACGTCAAACTGTCTGTGTGTGGGGGCGTAGCATACATGCATGCATGCAGCAACTGCACCGGCGCATGGCGCCAGGGCCCTGGTCGAGCCCGTGCCAGCCCTGCCATGCAGCCTGTGCGGATGGTATCCTCTATGTGTCAGCAGACTCCTGAGCGCCCGCTGTGAGCTGCCAGCGCGCACTGAGAGGGCGACCGCGCGGGCGCCGCGCAGGCTGCGCCTGTCGGAGATGCTGCTGGGCCCTGCACCGCCTGGTTTCGTGTTCGCGCCCAAGCACAAGTCCAACGCCTACTCCGCGAGCGAGGGCGCCATGGCGTTCGAGGGCGCGGAGAACGGCTGAGGCCGGGCTGGCGAACTGTGTTACTGTGTTTTGTGTCACTGTGTTTTGCAGCACCTGGCTGCATTACCAAGTTTTTTGGAAGTTGTATCTAGAACTCACTGTGGCACTTGCCAGACAAGCAACGAGTCACAATAGTTTGCAGGTATGTAATTTCAGTGTCGTATGGGTTATGCCATGATGGTAGCCCCTGCCAGCCGACCAGGGTTGGCTTTGCGCTAGCCGGCACATTGGGTGTTTGCCAGAGAGGACTGGTGCTCTCGCATCATCATCGCAAGGTGTAGAGACGTCATATCTCAGCACTCAGCTGCAAAGCAGTGACATGCTTGTTCCTAGTACTATAATTGTTCCAATGTCACTTGCAACAAAAGTGCCTTAGCCAGGTACTCAACAGCTTCAGTGCCAGGGACCCTGCAGTAGAACCTAGCGCTTGAAGCTGCTTCAGGTAGCCTTGGTAGCAAGGGCGTTGAGCTGGCTGTTAGCGCTCGACTTGGGAAGGTGAAAGAGCACCAGTGCAGGACTACTCACAGCGGAGGAGCAAGGAGGCTGCAAACCCTGCAGAGCTTGCGCTTGCGCCGGTATTTTCCTAACCAAACTGCCGTGCGCGTTGCGCAGCTCGGAGCAGAGAGCTGCAAACAGCAGACACTCGGCACTGCAGAAGTAAAGAGAACGAGGAGCTTGCTGCCCGGTTGTGCAGTGACTTTGCTTGCGCTGGAGTGCTTTGCGTCGCGCCTCATGTGCAGTGCAACACGCCACAAAGGCTTGAGCTTGGTGGTCGTTAGGCACTCAAGCTCTACACAAGGAGGCGATAGTGCTGCAGCTCCTCCAATGCAGAGCAGGGTGACTGCGCACCTGCAGGCCGTCCTCTCGTGCGGGGCTGTATGACGTGCTTCCTATTGGGTGCAGGCTGCCAAGATGCGGCGCGATCAGTATGGCAACAGCGTGGAGGACAACTCAGGGGTCTGCCTCCGCGTCTGGGTGTCGATCGTCAGCCTCCTGCAGGCGCGCCGCGACCAGCACACAGCGTACAGCTCGTCTGGGCTGCAAGTGCGGGGCTGCCACATTGGGAACCGGCTGTGGCTAGCAAGTCAATGCACCTCCAGCTTCTGCGCCGAAACGGAGGCAGCGCGGGCAGCCGACACCTGGCGTGTTGTCGGAGCAGCTGCGGAGCGCGTGCCGCAGGAAGCAGCTAAGCTAGTGTAGGCAGCTACTGCGTGCCGCTGTGTGACTGGCAGGAGGTGTAGAGCCGCAAGGCCTGCCGCTGTGGAGTGCGCAGTGCTGCTCGCAAGCCGGTCAGCTATTGGAGCCTCTGTTTCCTCTGTGCAGGGCCTGCTGTCATGGAGTTGATGCACCCCAATGCCAGGACGGCTGTATGCTAGGACGACCGGAGATGCGGCGGGCCGCGTACAAGTTGGGCCACGGCGTAGGGCCTGCCCTGGGGCTTGTCTATCTGCAGCCGCAAAGCTGACACGCCGGCCGGCTGCCGCGCGCAGATTGGCTGCGCAGTGGCGATCGTGCTTATCACCTACTTCAAGCTGTCCCACCTGAACCACTTTGGCGTCGATATCGGCCATGGTCCGCGCCTCCCGGGCTTGACGCACGGGCATGATGCATCATGCAATGGCCACCTTGTGGGACACTGTCTGCAGTGCATACCAGTGGGACTGAACCTACCCAGAGCAGGGTGATGGAGCGCTTGTTTCGCGTCAAACAGCGGCAGGTCGTGCATCGGCACAGATTCATATGTGACAACTGACAAGAAAGTCTGCAAGCATGCAGCAAATGAGCGAGCGGCGACTGTGAGTCGCGTATCTGACGGGGCTGCGCGCGCAGGCTCATACACGAGCGAGGGCGTGTGCTACCTGGACACCAACACGACCAACACGCGCATGTGCGTGTACGCGTACTTTGTCGCCGGCGTCTCCATGCTGGCCACCATTCTCTTCTCGCTGCTGCTGGTGCGCGCGCATGCGCCCGCGTCCGCACCGCTTATGCATGCGCCCGCGGCCGCACCGCACCAGCACGCGGCCTGTTGCATGTGCTTGTGCGGTGGTCAGAGGTGCTCACATGAGCCCTTTGCCTCATTCATTCATTCATTCATTCAGGCATGCTGCAGCGTTGCACCACCACTAGCATGCGACAGTGCTCAATGCCCAGATCGCAGGCTCCATGCTCAGGTCACTCGTGGAAGACATGCTCTGTTGCGTCTGCGCACAGTGCTGCACATGCAACTTCTGCGGCTGCGGCGCCATCTTCGAGTTTATCTTCGCCGGCCTGGGCACTGCCTGGTGGGCGGTTGCCTCCGTGGTGCTCATGCAGAGGTCCTTCAGCGCCAACAACTCCGGCGTGCCGGTGAAGCCACCCCTACAGGAGTTGCTCCAGCAGTCTTACCAGGCACTGTTCAGATGCTTGCCCGGTCTGCAATGTTACACTTGCGCTGAGCTGCTGCTGGTATTTGCAGTGAAATCAGCGCAGCATGCATTCCATGTTAATGTCAATTGCTTGTTGGTTGCGTACCCAGCCTTGTTCCTTGCAAGAAATGGGCTGCTGACAAGCTTGGCGCCTGTGCAACAGCTGCGGGACTGGCGCACCGCGGAGTGGGTCGTGTCCTGGATCGCGTGCGGCTTGTTCGCACTCATGGCGATCCTGTCGCTGTTCCGCAGCTTCGCCATGTGCTGCGGCAACAACAAGTATTGATTTGTTAAGCAGGGTCCTGTCGCATCATGCGTGCAGCGAGCAGGGCATCTAAAGGCAGGGGGCCTGAGATGGCGGGTTGTGCAAGGCAGGGCCAAGCGGCCGCGTGCTCAAGAGCCTAGCATTTGAGTTAATGATTTTGTGGGGCATGCCCGGAAGTGTCCTACCCTGCGGCGCGGTCATAACTGCTGGCTGCACCATACTGCGGTCAGTAATGCATGACTGCGCTGATGTTGTCCTGTTTGCACAGGTCTTCTGCTTCCCTCAGCATGAGCGGGGACGTTGGTTGCGAGTGACGGCACTGCTTTCACACAGCCCAGCGGGGTGTCCAAGGGGGGAGCGGATGGGGACTAGGAATGTTGCATGCAACCTACTACAAGCAATATATTGCCGCCGGCTGCAGCCCCACCTGCCGTGTGGATTTTGTGGACCAGCAGCACTTGCTCGCCGTGTTTTATGATTGCCTGTCTGCCTGGTTTACTTGGACCTGGCGCATTTCTTACCTAATAGCTGTGACAAAGTTCCACGTTTTTTTCAACCAGACATTGGCACGGTGGCTTTCTTGTAATTTTGCGTGCCTGGCTTTGGTTGAGTTGAGCTATGCATGATTGAACTACAAAGCCGTCTGTCAGCCAATTTACAGCCAACATGGCTGTTTGAAAAGTCAATTTGACTGCAGGAAGGCCCCCATAATAGCCCCCGTAAGTTGGGAGACGGATGCAATGGCAAAGCGCACTCAGTGCCTTTCCTGTCCTTCAATCACCACACCATCCATTGCTCTCTCAGCAAGCATGGAGAGTGTGCCTATCAACCTCTGCTGATTGTAACCATAACAGTGCACAGCTCGCATTGGCGCACGTCAGTGTAAGAACGCCAGCTGTGCATGTATTGTGAGACGAACACGTTGCTCCACCATGGGGCCCAAGAAGGGAGGCAGCCGGAAAGCGGCTGCGGAAGCGGCTGCACACGCCGCGGGCCGCAAGAAGGCGTCTGCCGTAGAGTTGACCGCAGACAACGAGGCACGCGTGCGGAGCGCACTGGCGGTGCGCTGACGGCCACAAGGTTTCCAGGGAACTGCATATGAGTGATGTTGCGCATGTGCCAGCCACTCAACTTACTGCCATGCGCCGCACCGTTGGGCTGCAAGAGTCTGTGGTATGGTGTGCAGTTGTATCTCCAGTCCTACCTGTTTGTGCTTGCCATTATACTGTAACAGTAACAGAGCTCTGTTCACGGCAAGAACAAAAATTTGCACTGCAGGGCCTGCAGCAAGAGGAGCCTGCACCCAGGAGGCAGCGGGCGCGCGTTGACGCGCACGCCGTGGCGGCCGTGTATGACGGCCTCGTGCGCAGCGGCTTCCTGGAGGAGGACGTGAAGCAGGCGCTGCAGGTGCCTTTGCGGTGGACACATAACTGCTCACGCTCCAGCCTGCTCTTTGCAGCGTCTTTGCTCCTCACTGTCCGCCTCTGGTTGTGTACGAGTCCGCAGTCATACTGCTATGCGGGCGCGTCTTGCTGTGGCCAGCCCGGCAGCTGACCAGCAAAGCACAGAGATGCATCCCTGGCCAAAACGCAGCATTGTACGCTGTTTGACCTCTCTTTGCCTCCCACACCTAGCTGGCCTGACAGAACGCTGCAGTGACCCTCCAGGGCCTCTGCTTGCACTTGCGTGAGCTTGGTGGCCTGGCCATGGACCTTCTGAGACTGGCTGTCTTGAATGACATGCAGCATTTTGTGTACAGGTGCCCTTATTCGCCATGCGCAGCCGGCGAGGGGCCCGCAATCAGCATGTGATGCAACAGCATGTGTCAGGTTGTAGGACTAGTGTAGGGCTTGAGGCCTGCGCCTGAAGCCCTGCATGACACGCGCAGGCCCTCGCGGGGGCGGAGATCAGCGAGGAGGCCGCCCTGGACTGGCTGTGCCTGCACACGGACCCTGCGCGGCTGCCGCGGCGCTTCGCCGGCAGCGCGCGCTCGCACGCCGCGGCCGCGGGCGTGCGCGTGCTGGCCAAGGCTGAGGCGCGCGCGGCTGCCAGGTGCGGTTAGGGTGAGGGTCCCTACCCCGCCGCCGCTTCCACAGGCGCCGCCCCTCGCATGGTTCCGGCCTGGCCTGGCCACGTGCACAGTTCCTGTAGGGCCTGGGCTTGCGCTTCGAGCAGCAGGCATGCCTCACAGCCGACGAGGCCTGTGTCGGGGCCAGGGGGCCCGCCCACCCGCCGGACGAGCCGCAGGCGCCGCTGCCGCTGCCGCCGCGGCCGCCGCCGCGGCCCGACCCGGCCAGGGCGACCGCGGACAGGGACGCGCAGCGGCGCTGGATCCTGCAGTACGCGCAGGACCAGCCGAGCTCCGGCGACGAGGGCGGCGCGGTGCGGCTGCACGCGTCTGCGGAGGGACCCCGCCGTGACTACCTGCTATGCAGCGCATTGCACCCTGGCTGGATATTGTTCCAGCATTGCACACGTCATGATACGCGGCACTACAGCGCCTTTTGTTGTCTGCTTGTACTTGTAACGCTTTAGGTGCACAGGACTGCAAGCATCGGTCGTCTCCATTCCTTGCATGCATAGATCAACATGCGAGACACCTTTCCTTGCGCGATGCCTCGGGCAGAGCGAGGACGAGATTGAAGACTGGGAGCTGTGGGCGGACCCTCGCGAGGTGGAGCGGCGCAAGGCCGAGCGTGCGCGGGCGCGCATTCCGCCGGAAGAGCGCCGGAAGCAGGTGAGTACTCACAGACCAAGCTTGCACGCGGCGGCTTGTTCATTTAGCTGTGGGGCTCGACCCCCAGGCAACCCAGCAGTCCGCTATGCTTGGATGGGAAGAATGTGAATAGACACGGGGTGCAGATGCAGCTGTCGCTTGAGTGGAGGGTGTTACAGGCTTAGCACATATGGCTGCATTGTCGACTGCTATGGGTTGAAAAAGCCCGCGCTGCATGTGACCATGTGGGCCGACGGCCTTCAGGTGGCAGTGGAGTGGGCCACCGTCCGTGCAGAGGCCCAGCGGGCCAAGGCGGCCGCCGACAAGCCTCGCCAGAAGGCCGCTGGGCAGCTCATCGCGGCGCTCAAGCGCGAGATTGCGGCGCTTGGTGCGCACAGACGCTTGCTCGTCTTGGGCAACTATTGGAGTATGCAGAGCGCCCAAATGTTGTTGGACTTGCATGCAAAGTGAGAAGGAGGCTCCTAAGGGATGAGGTGGCGCGGAGGGCTGGCGTGGGGCACATGCTGCCCCCGGCACGGCATGGTGTGCATGGCAAGGCAGCAGGTCGTCATGGGTGTTACCAGGGTGTGCAGGGTAGCCATGGCCGCTCTCGCGCTCAGCAGCATCGGCATCCCGTGGTCCACGACACGGTGCATGCAAGCCCGTTGTCGGTGTCAGCAGGGTCTGCAGGGTCGCCAGGGCTGCTCTCACACTCAGCAGCACTTGTATCCTTTCGTCCACCTGATGGTGCATGCACAACGTAACAAGCTTCCCGGCGCGCAGGCTTGACAGAGGCGGCCGTCGAGGCAGCCGCGGCGGAGCTGAGGCCGCCCGCGTCGCAGACCGCTTCGCGCAGCGCGTCGGCCTCGTCCCTGTCAGCGCAGGACGCGGCCCCGTACGCCAACGGCGTCGACCGCGGCGCCTCTGATGCCGAGCCCAGCGATTGGCCCGCGCTGGGGGGGCCCTCTCGGCCGACCCCCGGCGGCCCAGCAGGGGCCTCTGCAGGGGCCCCTGACACCGCGGGTGCTCAGCCGCGGCTCGGCGCCGCATGGGACGGCCGCGGCGCGCCCAGCCAGCAGGGTTCCGTAGGTATGAGAGACCCTGCGGGAGGGTCTGCGGACGCGGCATGGGACGATGACTTGGAAGAGCCAGCGGCAGACGCGGAGGACGCGGGCGGGGGCGGCGGTGCGGGCGGCGGCGAGGCGAGCAACGGCCATGCGGCTCCGCTCGCTGAGGTGAGGCGCCCCTGCTGGCCCAGCTGTGAGGGTACCGGCTGCGAGCGCACCTCACCCACTCCGGCTGGCGGGGGTGCCGTGCTGACAAGCACACCCGGCGCAGGTCCTGCCCTGGCCCACAGCTCACATGGCCACAGGCGGCGATCCTGTGAGGCGCGCCTGACGCCGTGCATGTCGGCGCGAGCAAGCCGTCCAGCTGCAGAGCGCTCGCGCCTTCTTGCCAGTCAGCTCGCTTGCGAGGTGGGCTGTGCGTGTCAGGGTCGCGCGCGGCCGCCGCCCGAGCCCGGCGCGGCGCCCGCGTCCAAGGCTGGGACCGCTGGCGCCGCGGGCGAAGACGACGACGGCGGCCTGGGCGACAGCGCGGGCCTCTTCGACGAGGCGCCGCCGGACCAGTGGGCTGCGCCGGCGCCGGCGCAGCCGGCGGCCGCGCCGGTCGGGCCCTGGGGCGGCTACAGCGCCGGCCCGAAGCGCAGCGCAAAGCTGAAGGGGAAGGGTGCCGCCCCTGGCGCCGCTCGCACGTCCCTGGCGTCACTCGCACCTCACTGCCATAAGTCGTGGTGTCCGCAGGCACTGCAAGACTGCCAGACAGAGGAGATCAGTCGCTTGTTGCCTCTAGCGTCCCTGAGTCGAGCTGCAACAGTGAGGACTTACGACTTGCTGTGATATGAATGCATGTCCCGCTCGCAGGGCACGCCTGTGACACCGCACATGCAGCTCTGCGCTGCTGCAGGTCGCTGCCAGCAGATCAGCAATGGCCTGCTGTTCGGCCTGCCTGGTCTTGCCGCGGAAACAGCCGTGTCTCGCTTGCAAGCCTGAGCCTATTCGTGAGGCGGCGCGCGCAGGGCGCCCGGAGCCAGTGGTGGAGCTGCGCGCGCCCAAGGCGCTGCTGCAGCAGCACTGCCAGCGCGCCGGCTGGCCGCCGCCGCGCTTCGAGCGCTGCGCGGCGGGCGGCCTGCGCCTGCCGGCCGCGGGCGTGCGCTACGCGGTCACGCTCGAGGTGCCGGCCAGCGGCGGCGGGCGGCGGCGCGGCGGCGCGCAGGCGCGCGCGTTTGCGCTGCGCGAGGAGGACGACGGCTGGGAGGCCATCCAGGACGCGCAGAACGCGGCCGCCACGCTCGCGCTGCACGCTGTGCGCCTGGGCGACGCTTTCAGCGTCCACTTTCTGCTCTTCTGCTCTTCTGCTCTCGATTCTCTCTAGAACCCAGTCACAGTGGCCACTCAGCTACAATGCGGTCTGCGTCATGCCAGGGAATTGTGAAGAGCCGTCAGACTTGGTCAGGGCGCGCGCGCGCGCCCGGCGCCCTGGCTGGGCTGGCCGTGCAAGTTGCGAGTCGGTCATCTGAGCCACAAACACCAAGGCGTGCCCTTTGTACGCAGGTGGCGGGCGCGGCTGAGCCGGAGCTGTGGCGGCAGCTGCCGCCGCCGTTCGCCGAGCTCTGGCTGCGCTGGGCCGCGGAGGGCGGCGGCGGCGGCGCGGCCGACCGCGCGGCCGCCGACGAGGCCGCGCGCCTCGCCTTCGCGCGGTCCCTGCTCGGCCAGCCTGGCGGGGACGCTGGCTCTGGCCGGGACGCTGCCGCGGCCGGCGCCGGCAGCGCAGAGGGAGCAGCAGGCGCTGGCGGGGGCAGCAGCGCGCCGGCTGCGGCGCTGGCGACGGCAGACGCGGGGGCGCAGCCGGCCGCGCGTGCGAGCCTCACCCGCGAGCAGGAGCAGGCGCGCGGTGCTCTTGTGTTCGAGCCTGGGGCGCATGGGCGCATCCGACATGCTCCTTGCCCATTAAACCTGGGGCGGGCGCTTCGCCATCGGCGCGCTGTGCCTCCCTCAGCTCGTCCGTGGAACAGCGGCCACACTTGGTGCGGTTTGCGGCGGCGCTTGTGCGAGGCTGCGCAGGAGGGCGCGCGCGCGCATGAGCGCCTGCCTTCCCGACGCGCATCGCTTAATCTTGACAAAATACGCACTTGGTGTGGCCTGTGCCGGCGCTCACGGGCGGGCGCGCAGGAGGGCGTGCGTGTGCGGGAGCGACTGCGCGCCTGGCGCGCCTCGCCCGAGGGCGCCGCCTGGCAGGCCAAGCGCGCGGCGCTGCCGGTCGTGGCGATCCGGGACGACCTGCTGGCCGCGCTGGCGGCCTGCGACGTGGCCGTCGTTGGCGGCGACACCGGCTGCGGCAAGACCACGCAGGCCCGCGGCCCGCCCTGCCCTCGCGGGGGCGCGCGGCGCGCGGCCGGCGCCAGCGCTCCTCTGTCCTCTGCCGGTGTAATATGCCGTCGGAGTCATTCTTGCACTGCCGCTGTCTTTCAAATTGTTTCATGTGGTACTCGAGGGTAACCGTCTCACAAGGCTGTCTTTCATTACAAGGGCAGTGCAGAATTTGAGGGGGTATGTCTCACAGGAGGGCTCTGCTGCCCGCGCAGGTGCCGCAGTTCCTGCTGGACGCGGCGATCGAGGCGGGCGGCGGCGGCGCGGCCAGCCTGGTGTGCACGCAGCCGCGCCGCATCGCCGCCATCTCGGTCGCCGAGCGCGTGGCGGCGGAGCGCGGGCAGCCGGCGCCCGGCGCCGAGGGCGCCATGGTTGGTGCGCCGGCGGCCTTGTGCATGCAGTTTAGATCCTAACCCCACTCATGCATAGCATTGGGCAGTGCTGGTGTCCTGGAGTAGACGGGAAGGCCTGCAGTGCTGCAGCGCAGCGCATGTGTAAACGTCCACAGCAGTATGCGGCTGGGCTGTGCCAGGCGGCTGTGTTGCAGGCGCAGCCCCTTCAGGGCAGCGGGGACGGCCGGGCGTGCGCAGGACCCCGGCTGCACTGCATGCTGCACTGCATGCATGCAGTGACGCCCTGACCCGCATGCTTGGCGCCGCTGGCGTGTCGCCAGTGCAGATCGAAGAGTAGGCTGCGCACACCTGTCTCTGATCGCACAACCTTTCAAGACTTCCCCATACCACGTACCCTATCCATCACACCCCCCTCCCCTGGCGGCAGGCTACCACGTGCGCCTGGACGCGGCCACGACGTCCGCGACGCGCCTGCTGTTCTGCACCACCGGCATCCTGCTTCGCCGCCTGGCGTCCGACGCTGCGCTGGCGCGCGTGTCGCACGTCATTGTCGACGAGGTGCGCCCCCAGGCCCGCTCGCGCGCCCACTCGTGCGCCCGATCCGCGAGTCACCACGAGCCCCAGTGTCAGCAAGGCTGCCCTGTATGCGCACGGCCATGCTTACAGCCTCCTGCGCTATCATTCCCCAGACGCAGGAACAGCACAGCCTCGTCACCACACTGCTCTGCATGTGCTTGCATGCGTGTGCCTGGCTGTCCCTGCCGACGGCGCCGCGAGCAGCGCCCGACACCGCCCGGCCTGCGCGCAGGTGCACGAGCGCACGCTGCAGGGCGACTTCCTGATGACGCTGCTGCGCGACATCGTCGCGAGCCGCCGCGCCGCTGGCAACCCTCTGAAGGTGCGGCGCAGTATTCGCAAGGCAGCAGCTTCCGATAGCAGTGCCTTTCCCTGTCTTTGCTATCACTCAGTCTGCAGGGCTGTGCGCTGCACGTGATGATGCGGCCGGCAACCTGAGCGGCCCTGCCCACTATACCAGCGCAATTGAGCCGAATGGGTTGCGCGACGCCCGAGTCTCCTGCAATGCATGAGCTACATGCAGGCTGGGCTTCTTGTGTGCCACGCTTTGGTTGCCTGCGCCTTCACTTCAGCACGGTTGGTGCATGCCGCACTGCGGCGTGAGGCTCGGTCGCGGCAAGGCGCACTCGTGGCGGCGAGCGGCAAGCCAGGTAGGGGGATACCCTAACCTATTCCCGCAGGTGGTGCTCATGTCCGCCACGCTGGACTCCGACCTGTTCGCGCGCTACTTTGGCGGGTGCCCGGTGCTGGCCGCGGGCGGGCGCACCTTCCCGGTCGAGCACCATTTCTTGGAGGCGCGCGGCGCCCGCAGGCTCTCAAACGCCAAACCTGCATATGTCAGGGGGTTTTCCCCTTTCCTCGGCACATCTGTCTTGCATGCTGGTAATGCGCAAGTCCTCCTTGCAGGCCACTGTTGACACAACGCGAGCCACAACCTGTCATCCACTTTTCTAGGGCTGATGCGGCTACTGTGCTTCTTGGGTCTGTGTAAAAGCGGGACTATGTTCTTGGAGCGGGGGCGCACGTCAGGGTGGCTGGCGCGTTGCGCTTGTGACCATGACGTCATCTTCGCACCTGCATGCATGCAGCGCCACCCTGCTCTAGGGGCTCCTGGCAGCGCAGGACGCGTACGCGGCGACCGGCTACCGCCTGGCGCCGGACTCGCCGGCGGCACTGCGCGCCGGTGGCGGCACCCGCGACCGCCGACGCGGGCTGGAGCAGGCTGCGGGGCAGCGTGCCAAGCACCTGGTCAAGGTGCGCGCCCGCTGCGGGCGAGCTTGGGGACCAGGCGTGTGCAAATGTGGGGTTATGGCGGACGAGCCGCAGGTGACGGCTCGAGAAGCAGCCGTGTACAAGTGTGTGTGTATGGTGGGCGAGTCGCAGTCGTTGCTGGATTTGCACCGCGGGGCTGTGGTGCATTGCAGGGCCGCAGGTGCACGCTAGGCTCCCTTGGGCCCCGCTCGGGCCACGCCAGGCCCCTTTACTAAGTCAAAGCAGCGTCCCTGTCCCTGATGACCGCCTCTCGACTACGACACCCTGGACAGACTGCATGGGTACTGCCTGGGCAAGGCTCTGGAATGAGCGGACGAGTACAACCTTGATCCAGGCTCAGTGACACAGCAGCCTCGTACCGCAGCGGGGGATCCCGTCTTCATGCTTGGCGCTCGTCTCATCCTGATCATGCCGGCGCGCAGGAGGGCTGGGGCGACGACGAGGCCGACGCCGCGCCGCTGAACCGCGACTTTGACGCGGAGCGCTACGAAGCGCTGCCGCTGGCGGCGCGGCGCAACCTGGCGCGCGTGGACGAGACGCGCATCGACTATGACCTGCTCGAGGAGCTGGTCGCGCACATCGACGAAGAGTACGGCGAGGGCGCGGTGCTCGTCTTCCTGCCAGGTGAGGGTTAGGTTAAAAATCAGGGATGCCTACCCCTAGCCCTATCCTGCGGGGGGGCCTTCATGGGTGGCTGTCGCTCACGCGCTGGACGGTGAACGGACGTTGCATCTCACGGCAGCTTTGAGCCTTCCTGCCGTTCAAGAGGAAGGGAGCCGGCTAGTTTGTTCGGTGCCAGTAGTGCTGCGCTTGGCAGCAGCAGAGTCTCATTCTGTGCATTCTCAGTTGCACTGCCTGTCGTACAGTTGCCGCCCTTGTGCGCCCTACCTGTTGATGGGCAAGAGCAGGCTGTTGCAGCGCGCCAGCTGGGTAGGTTACACTTGAACCCTGCGCAGGCATGGGCGAGATCACTGCCATGCTGGAGCGCCTGACGGCCACCGCCGCGCACCGCACCGGCCGCATGCTGGTCCTGCCGCTGCACTCGTCCGTGTCGCCGCAGGAGCAGCGTCGCATCTTTGACCGCCCGCCGCCCGGCGCGCGCAAGGTGGGCGCCCTGGGCTTGGGGGGCGCGCTCACGCCCGCAGGCGGGTCTGCGTGGTGCAATGTCGTAGGGAGCATGGGGCTGCCAGGTGCGCGGCGCGCACGGCGGCACCAGGTGAAAATATCGAAGTCTGGGCGTGCTGACACCGAGTCAACAGCGACCACCCGTGGCAATGTGCCAGGGCAGGGCATGGCGTGATGCGCGTGCTTCATGGGGCTGATAGCGCGCCTGGGAATGAAGTGCAGGGTTAGGTTCATGCATGGTTACCGCGTGATTACTTCATGCTCCGCGCAGGTGGTCCTCGCGACCAACATCGCGGAGACGAGCCTGACTATCGAGGACGTCGTCTACGTGGTCGACACGGGCAAGCTGAAGGCGCGCACAGGTCCTGCTCGGACCTGACCTTGGTCCACGCTTGCAAGTGCGATGTTTCTTTGTTGACGTTGCGTCGCTGCTGGCTCAGAGCCTACAACCCCCGGGCTCGGCAGCAAGCTACGAGGCTGTGCGCGGCAGGAGCGCCGCTACGACGCCGGCCGCGGCATGAGCCTGCTGGTGGAGGACTTTGTGAGCCGCGCGTCGGCGCTGCAGCGCCGCGGGCGCGCCGGCCGCGTGCGCGCCGGCCACTGCTTCGGCCTGTACACGCGGCACCGCTTCGAGCACCGCCTGCGCAAGTTCCAGGCGCGCGCCGACTTAGGGTACAGGGTAGACGGTAGACGGCTGGGCGGCCCTCTCCGGAAGCGCCTGCTTGGTAGGCTGCAACGACGTGCGTGGAGGGTGTGCTGGCGATGCCCGCTGGTATCACCGTGCTGATCGAGCTGCTTGCGGCACGGTCCAGCTGCCGGCAGTCAGGATGATGTGCGGGCGTGCGGCGGCGCCTGCCGCACCTGACGGCGGAGCTGGCGCCGCACATCGCTTGCTGCGCTGGGCCCTGCATGCACAAGCGCTTGGAGCTGGTGCGGAGTGGTCGGGTGCCACCCGCGCGTAACCCTAAGGGTTTTGGGCGCGCGCCAGGCGCCGGAGATGGTGCGCGTGCCGCTGGAGGAGCTGGTGCTGCAGATCCACCTGCTGCGCCTGGGCCCCGCGGGCGGCTTCCTGGCGCGCGTGCTGGAGCCGCCGCCGGCCAAGAGCGTGGCCGGCGCGCTGGCCGCGCTGGCCGCCATCGGCGCGCTCACGCCCGACGAGCGCCTCACGCCGCTCGGCGCGCGCCCGTCCTGCAACATTGCGCGCTAAGGGCTTTGACCCGGATAGAGCTCCTCGATGCCTTTTGGTGCCGAATCGTTTTGATCCCTTTGAACACTGTCACACGCGTGCCGCCCGCCACCAAGTGAGCAAGGGTGGCAGGGCTCTGTGAGGCAGGGCGCCGCCCGCACGCCCTGTCTTTCCAGGTACCTCCATCCGGCCTCCGTCCCGCCTCCGTCCCGCCCAGCAGCGGGGGGCGGACGCGCGCAGGGCACCACCTGGCGCAGCTGCCGGTGGACGCCAAGATCGGCAAGCTGCTGCTGCTGGGCGCGTCGCTGGGCTGCCTGGGCCCCTGCCTCACCGTCGGCGCCTGCCTCAGCTACCGCGGCCCCTTTGCCGGCGGCTTTGAGCAGCAGGACGCCGCCGCGCGCGCCAAGGCTGCGCTCGCCGCGCCCGGTGCGCCCTGGAAGAGATGCGGCGACGCCCTTGCCAGAGCAGATATGGGCGGGTATGTGGCACACATCACGTTGTTTACAGAGATGCAATTGTGATGCTGAGGTGTTGGGTAGCACGCCGCAGCATGCGGCACGTGTGGTGTGCCACTCCAGCCTCGGAGCTGTGCTTTGCTCGCCGCATCGTCCGCCAGTGCACAGCGTGGCCCCCCTGGTGATGTGTGGCGGCAGATGGTGGCTCACTCACCACAGTAGGACCACAAAGTGAGCAGCTCTTGATGGGAGTGCTGGGGCGCCTGGGCGCGGATGCGGACACGGCGCGCGCGCGCGCAGGCTGCGGGACGCTCGCGGCCGGGCAGCAGTCAGACCACCTGGTCATGGCGGCTGCCGTGGCGGGCTGGGAGGCGGCGCGCGCCCAGGCGCGCCCGCCCGGCGCCGCGCCCCGCGCGCCCTGTGTTCCCGCACCGCGCTGCAGCCCAAGCTTACGAGCGCCGGGCCTCCTTGCGAAGTTTCCCTTGCGCTTCGCGGAAGGCCGCCGGGGAGCGGGGCACAGTATGTACCACGTACGCCGGCTCTGAGCTCCTCTGGCTAACAATTAACATCATCAGACCAGAGTACTGCTGACCGCGCCTCGGGGCTGGGCTGCCGTGCAGACTTAATGAATGAGTACAGCCATTATCAGCCAACTTTGGCCGTGTTCGGGCAGGGCGGGCGCGGCGGCGCGGGCGCATTCGCCAAGAAGCACGTCCTGGCCGGCCAGACGCTGGAGATGCTGGCCGACATGCGGCGCCAGTTCGCGGGCATGCTGGCGGACGCGCGCTTCGTCGCGCCGGCGCCGCGGGCGGGCGGCCGCAGCGGCCGCCGCGGCGACCCCGGCGGCGGCGCAGCCTGGGCGGACGACCCGGCCGCGCCATGGAACAAGCACGCGGCGCAGCCGGCCGTGGTGCGCTCCAGCGGGCCCGCAGGCTCGGCACTGGCCGGGCGGCGTGCGCGCCCAGTGGCAGTGCGGCAGCCTCTGCATTGTTGCCCGGGAGTGTTGTGCCCGTCGCCCTTCCGCCGCGGCGCGCCTGCATGGCGTAGAGGTGCACTCAATGGCCGTCCCGTGCGCATCATGGAACGGTGCGCCGGCTGCGGCAATAGCCCCGCTCGCCAGCGGCCGGCCGGCCTTCAAGAAAGTTGCGCTGCAACGTCAACGGAGCGCGGAGCGTCGGCAGCAAGGGTCCGTCTGAACAGCCCGGTGCCCCCGTTTGTGCTTGTGAGCGGCTGGATTGACGCGCGCGCGCCCTATACCCTATCCCTGGCCGCGCAGGTCAAGGCGGTGCTGTGCGCGGCGCTGTACCCCAACGCGGCCGTCATGGAGGACATGGGCGCCGGCGCCGGGCGCCCGGCCTGGAACGACGGCGCGGCCGACGTGCACATCCACCCCAGCTCTGTGCTGCACGGCCTGGAGGCTGGCCAGTTCGCGCGGCCCTACCTGATCTACCTCGAAAAGGCGCGCTAGTAAAGTAGTCTACTGGTAAAAGCGCCTGATACTCCGCCAGTAAGAGCGCCTGCGCGGCCTGGCCTGAGCTGACTGCGCGTCGGGCGTGCATGTCCATCCGCGCTCCATGAGGAAACGGGCGCTCTGCACGGCCCTGTCTTGTCCACGCAGGATGTCGTACTGTGTGTGCGGGGTAACCACCAGCACGAACCGCTGTGGCTGGCAGAGTGCTCTTGTCGTGTCATGGAAACAGCTCTCGCAGCGCGCGGCACAGTTGTGTATTGTTGTCACCTCGCCTCCTGAGACGCTTCAACAGACAGAGCAAGGTACAGCTGTGAAGCTTTCCATGGGCTGCCCGGCGATGCACACAGCCGCATGTCATGCAACAATGGTGCTCAGCCATGTGGCAATAAAGTGGAATGCAGAGCGTGCCGCTGTGCTTGCTTGATTAGGCTTTGCGCTTGATTACGTTCTGTGCCAAACAGGTGCGGACGACGCGCACGTTCCTGCGCGACTGCACAGTCGTGTCGCCCATGGCGCTGCTGCTGTTCGGCGGCGCGCTGGAGGTGCGCCACGAGGCCGGGCTGGTCACCGTGGACGGCTGGCTGCGCATCCGCGCGCCCGCGCCCACGGCCGTGCTGGTCAAGAAGCTGCGCTCCGCGCTCGACGCGCTGCTGGAGCGCAAGGCGCGCCTGCGCCGACCCAGACTGTTAGGGTAGGGTTAGTCTGTTTCTCTACCTATGCTGTAATGCGAGCGCCGAGGCAAGTGGTGAGGGTTTGATGTGGAGTGTGTTGGTAGGCTTTGTTATGGAAATGCCCGGATGCCCTGCTGGGGTGGCACGCACAATTGCGTGTTTGATCGACCAAGCATAGGCTGTGCTGATGCTCGCTCCATCTCTGCCTGTGAAGCTTCAGCTTTGGACGCTTCCATCAGTCCGCACGCTGTGTGCACGATGCGTGCCTGGCTTGCATGGAGGAGCACTCTCTGCCGCCTGTGCCAGGCGCGGCGGCAGGAGGCCGTGCTTGTGACCAGCAGCTCGACCGAACATGGCCTGCGCTACCTTGGCGTGAGCATGCTGCCTGCGCGCGCGTGCAGGTGCGGCAGCCGGAGGCCGACCTGGCGGCCGACGGCAGCGCGCTCATCGACACCATCGTTAAGCTGCTGCGAGATGAGGAGACTGCTCATGCCATGCGCTGACTTGCGCGCTGTCGGCAGGCGTGCATGGGTGCGGGGCCCCCTGGCCGCAGCTGCCGGCCATGCCCGGCTTCAGCTGCGAGTTATGGCAGCAGTGCATGCGGCGCAGGGACGGCGGCTGGCTCGCGACGCATGTAGGGACGACACGTTTGCAGGCCTGTCTTTGCTGCATAGGTCTGCATTGCAGCCCTGTGCTACAACAGCCGTGCAGCTGTGCTGCACGTGCCCTAATTGCTCCCTTGGCTGTATTTTGGGTAAGGCACCTGAGGTAGCTTAGGCTGATCATGCATGGGCCTTGGACTTGTCCAGGCTCTTACTGAAGCGTCTGTGTGAACGCATGACACACCCAGTTGACACATGGGCACTTTTGTTGCAGCACGAGCGACAAGGAAGCACAAACAATTGAGCAGCACAGTTGCTTCCCTTCCATGAGAAGGGCATTGTGTGTAGGGGTGTTCTATTGGAAGTAGCATGGTCATGTGTGCCGTGTGGCTTACATGCTCTGAGCTTTGCCATTGTGTTACAGGAATTCTGTCAGGCCTTTAGTCACGCAATATGCACAGCGGCTAGTACATGCAGACGAGGGGTCAGGTAAAACCGGTCCACGTACTGGTATACACAGTATGGGCAGTGCGAAACTGAGCCATGCTGACTACTTCAGGGGGTGAACGCTAGGCCGCCCCTCTCACGTGCATGTGCGCAGCACCGCACCTCAGTGCTACGGCTGGCTCTTGGCCCAGCACGTCCTAATCCGCGCAGAGCCATCTGTCTGCTACTGCAGGATAACTAGAGACTGTGCCGCCCTAGTGTGCAAACCAGGACACACGTCGCATGCTCTGGTAACAACCCACACGCACCCAGCGTCTTGCAGACAGGAGGAGTCACCCTCGCAGGTGCCACGTGCGCCACTGCAAAGCTTTCTCAGTGGGGATGCCCATGCGGCGCACTCGCATGTACTCCCTGAGCATGGCCCACAAAATTGCCCAGCGCAGTCCATGCCTTGCGCCTGCTCAGGCTGCTTTTACGGCCGACGGGGCAGCCGAGGCTGGCGCGCTAGACCAGCCGCCGGGCGAGCTCGCGCTCGCGCCCAGGTCCTGCGCGCACCCCGGCCGGGTGAGCCTGGCATGTCACTGGGCAGGGCAAGGCTAGGCGGACTGTCCACACGCACCCCTGTGCCCTGCAGAGCGGCACAAGTTGCACCGGCTCTAGGTCCGGTGATTGTTGCCAATGGTGAGTCAGAGCCACCCAAGGACCGCAAACGCACAGTCTATGAAGCTGCATACTGTCGCATGCAAGGGTAAAGCGTAGTAGGGCAGGGGCCGCATGATAGGGCAGGGACCATGAAAGGACAGCGCGAGCGCGAGCGCACCGAGCTGGCGTCCAGCGCGTCCAGCACCGGACGCACGACCAGCGCGCCGCACACGCTGGCCACCAGCGCGGCCTGCGCGGCGAAGCAGCCCGCCCACAATAGCTGGTGCAGCCAGCCGCCAGGCGGTCCCGCCAGCGTCGCCGCCTGCAGCGCCTGCTGCGCGCCCAGCACTGCGCACGCGGCGGCGCGCACCTCAGAAGGGCCACCTCGGGTGCGCGCCCCGCCTACAGATCCCGGAGCCTGGCAGGCGCCGGTACGGCATCACACGCAAGATGGGTGAATTTTTACATGGACGACGCCTCGCGCGCGGGGAGCGCACGGCAGAGCGTGGCGGCCTGGAACGTGAGCACGCGGCGCCGCAGGCGCTTGTTGATCGCGGCGCGCGCCATCGCGCGCGTGGTCGCGCCCAGCGCTGCCGCGTATGCCAGCGCGAACACGCCCGTCGCGATGCAGGCCGCCGCCGGGAACACGCACAGCGCACACCTGGGCGCGCGCTCAGCGGCTGACTTATCGATGTGCAGCGCGGTGCTGGATGAGGGCTCTCTGAATTATCAGGGCCTGGCGCGGGCACGCCCACCATGATGCATGCTGCCGCTAGAGACCCTCGCAGCGCGCACCAGCGCATTTGTCTTTGTTTCGCACTACAACACGCCCTATCCCGTCTGCACTGCGACACAAGCATGTCAGTGTTGCAGGAGCACAGGCGACCGCCAGCGGATGGGCCACTGTCCCTGACACAGGCGAGCAAGGCATGCAGGGAGAGGGAGCCACGTGGATGGCAAGTGTGCCTGCACCCAGCTCCAGCCCTGCTTTCAACACAATCACTCGCTCCAAGATGAATGGCAGCGCGCTCGCCGCCGGGCGGCCGCGCCCCCAGGCAGCACGCCCCTCCACAACCATGGAGGAGTAAACACGCCAGCTTTCACGGGCTTCGCACGTGCTGTCGGGCGGCGGCCCGCAGCGCGGCGCGGCCTCCGCCAGGAACGCGGCGAAGAACGCCGACGGCAGGCCCGACCGCCGCGCCTCCAGGTGCGCGCCCGGCAGCAGCGCGCCCAGCCAGGCGACCACCGCCAGCGCGGCCAGCAGCGGCATCGCGCCCGCGAACGCCACGGCGGCCACCCACGCGTTGGGCCACATGCCGCGCTCCGGCCGCGCGCGGCTGCGTCCCCGCGCCGCGCGAGGAGCTCAGCGCCGTGCTTTGAGCGTGCGTGCCGCGCGCGCGAACGAGCGGGGTAGCACTTGGCAAACAGGGTCAGGGCGCGCCTGAGCGCGCTCCGGCACAGCAGCAGCGTGCCGTGCTTGGAGTGTGCGTGCTGTGCGCGTGAACGAGGGGGGGATCACGCTCGGTGGCGGCGGCCAGCGCGCGCCTGAGCGCGCTCCGGCAGAGCAGCAGCGCGAGCAGCAGGAAGAAGGGCTGAAGCAGGCCGAGCGAGACGGTGAGGTGCACGCGGCAGAGCAGCCCGTCGCGGCTCCAGCGCGTCACGCGCTCCGGCAGGATGCGCGACCCCGGGCCCCACAGCGCGGACAGGCGCAGCCACTGCGCCAGCTGCGCCGCCGCGCGAGCGCGCACCGCGCAGTCAGCACGCGGCTGCAGGCAGAGGCGTGAGCGGGCCATTTGATAGCGCGGGTGGGAAGCAGGCCTGCGTGAGCTGCTACATGGCCCGCGACATTCCGGAGGGCGTGCAGGCTGCAGTGCTGGAGCCTGGCACGGCCTGGCTGCAACGAGGCCGCACCAGCCACAGCGCGCCGGTGAGCTGCAGCGCGACCCGCGCGCGCCAGAACACGCTGAGGTCCCGCGTGGCGGGCTGCCGCAGCGCGCGGCACCAGGGCGCTGCCAGCAGGGCGCCCGCCACGCAGAGCAGGAACCCCAGCCCTGTCGCGTAAGCGGCCACCCTGTGAGCGCTAGGCCACAGGTGAATGCGCTGCGTGGGTCAGTGTGCAGCTGTAGGCGTTATCTGGCGCTGCTTAAAGCTTAACGAGGCTGGAGGGACTGTGTGCGCCCCCAGCGCACCGTCCAACATGCAGGACTCCTGCACAGTCACCTCAGGCCTGAACTGCGCTGCAGCTGGCACACTCGTGCAACGTCTCGCACTCCTTCCCGCCTGCATGCAATCCTCATTACTGGAACCAAGCGCCCTAGCAGCACGACACTATACACATACGTGTGACATTCTGTAGCAGTGCCTCGCCGCGGTGCTGTGCAGCGACAGCGGTAGTGAAGAGACAGACCTCGTATACAAAACAAGATGCACGTCACCCTCCCCCGCAACCCAGCTCTTCACGCCGCACGCCGCAACCAGCTCTTCACGCCGCACGCCGCAACCCGGCTGCCGTGTCGCGAGAGCGGCCTCTTGCAAGCGTGCGCGCCTGACACGCCAAGCACGGCATAGTCGACCACGCGCAAGACGTCATCTGGAATCATTCAGCGGTACTCCCCGTCCCCACATCCGGCGCCCGCCGCCTGGTGTCGGGCGCTCATCCCAACGCAGCGCTGTCCTCGCGTTGTAAGCCGTGCAGCCAAACAGTAAGCAACTCCGCACAGGCTCGGCAATGGCAGCCCGTTCCAGAGCGCACAGCTACTAAAAGGGGAGGCTTGCCTTTGGCTCAACAGTCAGTGCGAGGATAACCTGCAGCCTAGGTCCCAAAGCCCTGACCTCACTCGAGCTGCTGCGTCCGAGGCACAGCGCGTGAAGATAGCGCATCTTGCTTGCCGTGCGCAGTAAGGGTACGCGCAGCGCCTGTGCAGAACATGAGCGTCCACCCGGGGCTGCCGGTGCACGCGCCGCACCCCTGCGCATCCTTGGAGCCGCGCACAGAGTCCTCGCGGGGCGCCAGCACGAGCGCGGGCGTTGACTACGACCGCGGCCGCTACGAGCTGGTGAAGGAGCTGGGGGCCGGCAGCTTCGGCGTGGCGTGGCTGATGAAGGACCGGCGCACCGGCGAGCTGGTGGCATGCAAGCTCATAGAGCGCGGCGACAGGATTGATAAGTGCGGCCCCAGGCCCTGGGTGCGGCGGGCGAGTGCTGAGGCGCAGCTAGCGCGCTAGCTGCATCGTGACCGGAGGCACGCTCGGCTGGGGGGCACTGCCGCTGGCGGCGCCAGGCAGAGCTGCCATCAGGCTCAGGGCATAGCCCCGGCAGCCGCAGCAGGCAGCGCCGAGTGTGGGAGTGTCTGTCGGACAGTTTACTACGGCGGGGCCTGATTATGTCACTATTGCAACACTCGCGCTTACACTATGAGCGTGGCTCGGGTGGCTGGCTTCGTTTGGGCCAGGACAGGTGCTCTGTTGCCTGCCTGTCCTGGGAGCGCCCAGCATGTGCCCCCAGAGGCGACTGCATAGCAAACCAGGCGTGCTGCGCACCCGACTCGGCACTGATGCGCCCATGTGGTGGTGCCAGTTACGGGAGTGGGGTTGTCAGTGAGGTGCTTGCAACGTGCTGAGGTACGGCACTTGGTGATGGGCCGGGCGCGTGCGTGTGCGCACAGCCCCTGCCATGCTTGTGCGTCTTTGCTATGCACGTGCACCAGCTGGTTCATCCAGCGCGGGCACTGCAACGGTACGCGTGAAGCGGAAGCGAGCTACGGCACGTTGGGCGCCAGTCACGACCGCGGTGATGCGGCCAAGTTACAAATGTGTTTGTGCCCAAGAGCGCACCGCCGCTCACCGTGGTTGGCATCGCCCGGTGCTGCGCACAGCCTTTAAAGGGAGGTTACTTTGCTCTGTGAAAGGAGGGCATGCTGCTATGCTGGCCGCGCGCGGCGCAGAAACGTGGAGCGGGAGCTGGTGAACCACCGGTGGCTGCGCCACCCGAACATCGTACGCTTCCACGAGGTCTTCCTCACCGCCACACACCTCGGCATCGTGATGGTGCGCGCGGCCCGCTCCTTTCGCTTGCCGCGGTCGATGCGTTGTCAGGCACCAGGGAGGCCGTGCCGGCCGTGCGCGCGCATCGCGGCGGGCCGTCACGCTGCCTGCACACGCTCGCAGGCCATTTGTGTGCTGGGAGCAGAGGCCGTCGCAGCAGAGGCAGGGCTGTGTCGCTTCTCCGACGCATGCGCTGCGCACGGCAGGAGTATGCGTCGGGCGGGTAGCACAGGTGCAGCTGCGTCACTATTGCCATCTGTGTCCTGCATGCGGCAGGCGTAGGCGTGGGGCGGCGAGCTCTTTGAGCGGAATATCGAGGCCGGACGCTTGCCGGGTTTTCAATCCGTGTGCCGCGCGCGGCAGGAGTATGCGTCGGGCGGCGAGCTGTTCGAGCGCATCATCGAGGCCGGGCGGCTGCCGGAGGACGAGGCGCGTTTCTACTTCCAGCAGCTCATCTCCGGCATCGCGTACTGCCACAAGGAGGCGCGCCCCTACCCCTACCCTGCCCCGATCCCTGTGCCTTGCGGGCCAGGGGCCGGCGGCTGCGCGCTGCGGGGGCCGCTCGCCTGCTGTCCGGGGCGCGCGGGTATTGCTGTGCCTGCTGTCGGGCAGCGCCTCAGCACCCCTCATACGGAGAGACAGCACAGCGCTCTGTGATGGCGGTGGACAGTGTGCACGTTGAGCAGTGCATGTCTCCCTCGGTGCTGTGTCTCCCTCAGTGCTTTGCATTCGTGAGCAGTGGTCGTGCAAGCGAGGCCGTGGCGAGCGATGCGGCGGCGCGCGCGCGCGCAGGGCGTGTGCCACCGCGACCTGAAGCTGGACAACACGCTGCTGGACGGCAGCCACCCGCCGCGCCTGAAGATCTGCGACTTCGGCTTCTCCAAGTCCGAGTGGTTCGACTCGCAGCCAAAGAGCATGGTCGGCACGCGCAACTACTTTGCGCCTGAGGTGCGCGCGGCGTCGCCAGCAGGGGCGGGGTCGCTGTGATGCCGGTGTCAGCGGCCACTCTGCTGCACGTCAGCAGTCTGACGTGTCAAGCGGAGGTGCACTGACGAGCGTCTGTACTTAGTAAAATTAAGGAACACTGCTGGTCTGGCACGGCCCGCACAGCTCCGGCTGGATACCGTTGTGTGAGCCTGCGTGCTGGGGCGGGTCGGCGGGGACCGCGCCCGCGGAGGGGTGCCGGCCCGTGAGCGCGCGCGCGCGCCTGCCTGGGCCGGCAGGTGATGATCAGGAAGCAGTACGACGGCAAGCGCGCGGACGTGTGGAGCTGCGGCGTACTGCTGTATGTCATGATCGTGGGCAGCTACCCCTTCGAGGACCCCAAGGACCCGGGGAACTTCCGGCGTTTCGTGCAGGCGCGGCGCTCGCGCGCGCCCCGCGCCAAACACGCCCGCCTGGACGCGCCGCCGCCGCTGGCTTGTCCCCTGGGCCTGTAATCACCCCGTCGGCGCCGTGCTGTGTGCTGCAGGCCGGGCGACGCCCGCATGTCACGTGCAGCACGAGTGCCTTGCTGGCGCCTGTGCGCGCCCCGCGGTGCGGAGCAGACACGGCTGGTGCGCTCCGCGGTCAGCTTTGCGCGTCATGAGCGCCCCTTCTGGGCGCCGGGCCCGGATGCCTGCACAGATGACCGGCCCGCGCAACGCGCAGGCTGCCTTGCCCGACCGTTCGAGCGTGCCGCCCTGCAGCGCCCTGCCTGCAGAGCGCGCTGACCGACCGGCGGGCGCGCGCGCGCGCAGCGGACCATCCGCGCGGCGTACACGTTCCCGCCGGAGGTGCTGGTGAGCGCGGACTGCCGCGACCTGATCGGCCGCATCTTCCAGGCCGACCCGGACAGGCGCGCGACCGTGGAGGACATCCGGCGGCACCCCTGGTTCCTGCGCGACCTGCCGCCGGAGCTGGCGGTGCGCGGCCCCATGCGGCCTTTTTTCCTTTTTCTTTTTTTTGGGCTTTATCTGCGTGTTGACACGGAAGGACAGGGCTTGAACAAGGTGCGACCCTCGCCACCTGCAGCGCGCGCTGCGGTGCTGCGGAGGAGAGTGGTCGCCTGGGCCCGCGCGACTGCGCGCGTGCGCGTGAAGAGCCGAGCAAGGCTGTGGCGCAGCTGCGTTGCAGGCGCGCCGCAGGCAGGCCGCAGGCATGCGCTGCGGGAGCGCCTGCACACCTCTGCAGCTCGTGAGCTGCGTGCGCGCACACGGCGCGCTGCGGCCCCCGGCTCTCAAGTTTGGTGCGCGCTGGAAGAGACACCCTCAAGAGTGTTATCACGGCCATGCAGGACGGCGGCCGGGCGGCGCGCGCGGCGCTGCCGCCGGTGCTGCAGAGCGTGGAGGAGCTGAAGAGCATCGTGGCGAGCGCGCGCTACGCGCCGGTGCCGCCCCCGCCGCTGCCGCACCTGTCCGCCGCGGAGCGGTGCGCCTGCCGATGGGCCCTGTGAAGCGCTCCCCCGCATGACAGGCTTTCTGGACGTGGAGGCATGCCGTGTGTTAGATACGCGACCCCCCAGCACACTCACATGTGCAAGACCCCTTCTGCCTAAACAGCCCCACTTGGCTGAAACAGGCTGTAACCAGATACGCCCTGGGTGCGCCGAAAGGCGCGCGCACCCCAAGGGCCTTTCATTCATTCATTCTGCATGTGTGAATGTGTGAAGCTCCGTGGGAATGCCGGGCAGCAAGCTAGCGCGGGCGCGCGGTGCAGGTATGAGGATGCGGGGGAGGCAGGCGACGATGACTTCATGCAAGCCGAGCTGGACAAGCTGGACCAGATGGGTCTGACAGATGGCAGGGTTGACTAGCCCCAGGCCTCTGACACTCCTTGCATGCGATGCTGCCTCGGGGCCGTGCCGTCCAGGCGTGTTGTCAGGCATGGTGTCCAACCTGTTTGTGCAGGCGTGCTGACAGGGGGTTGGGAGGCTCGCGGCTGCCAGGCTTTTGAAGACTTGCAGGGTTGCTGGCGGCAGGGAATATAGCGCATGTAGCTGTTGTGTTTGCCAGAGTCTGTACATGCCCGTATGTGAAACTAGGCGGGTGTGCAAGAGGTTGCCTAGATAAGCAGCAGCGCACAGCTGCTGTACTACAGCAGACTGTGCGAGGAGGTGAAAGTGTTACCCGCAGAGGCAGTGCACGCCGTCTGCCAATGTACATGTGGCATGGTCTCCACGCACTGCTACGGTGCATGCTAGCAGCCGCACATGGCTGCCAGATACCAATTGCACTCTGGTAGAGGTCCGTGCTGTCTCCCGATGCACGCAAAGCATAGGATCCAGCCAAATCTCACATGCGGTGAACAATGGAAGTTGAAAAGTTGTCGGCACATGCCGTCGCCTTGCGCCGCTTTACCCGCTGCACAGGTATTGTGTTTTAACTCGCCCTCTGCTAGACGAATGCATGGTTTATACCACTGTGCCGTCACGATGCACTCTCTGGTCTTGTTGCAACGTTGAGCATTGCGATGCCCCACACACATGGCTGCATGCAGGGCAGCGCAACGCTGCCGCGGGCTGCTGCTCGCGCCGGGGCACAGCGCCCGCCGCTGGAAACATCTGACCCATGAAAATGCACGTCCCCAATGTTTGGTCAGCAGGGCACCCCGTTAGGTGAGCAATCCTGCACAACAAGCTCTCCACTGCTACATGATGGAGCACCACTGCCGCGGGCCGCCGCCCTCGCCGTGCCCTCCATCATCGCGGCGCCGCTTGAGTCGCTTGGCCGCGCGCGCGAGGACGCCCTCGTCATGCACGCCCGCCGCGCCCGCACTGGGCCCGGCGCCCGGCGGCGCGGCGGCTGCAACGCCCTCCCGGGCAGGCGGCCGCGCGGCCGTGTCGGTCCAGCCGCCAAAGGGGCCGGGCAGGATGGCGCCGGCGCGCTTGCGCGCCAAGAAGTCCGCATTTGTCAGCACCTGCGCGGAGCAAAGGCACGCGCTGGGGTCAGCGTGGGTCAGCGTGCCCTTGCCGCGCCTCGTGCGGCGAGGCCTGCCACATGTGGGTCTGTTAACCTGTGGCCCAGAAAAGGGGACGAGCGACAGCACCAGTCTGAACGGCCGGGCACAGGACCCAAGGCACGCAACGCGTCTGCACGCGCTGCCTCTGCAGACCAAGCCAAGCCAGCACGCAAGTCCTGCGGGGGCCACGCCGGGCGCATGCGGGGCCGCGCGCCTGGGCGAGGGGCAGGGGCAGGCACGAGCGCAGCAGGGCGGCGTGCGCGGCAGCGCTGCCGCCGCGCGCGGCGAGCTCCACCACTGCCTGCGCGCCCCGCACTGCGGGCCGTTCACTAACTTGGGAGGCGGCTGTGAAGGCTGCCGCCAGGCTGCGCAGTCTTGCATATTATATAGCATTCAGGTGAAGACATGCGTTGTAGCCGGCAGTGGAGAGTGCTGCACAAGGCCGCAGAGCCTGCCCTGACGCGCTGGCAGCGAAGGCGCCGGCTGGCCTGAGCGCCTGACACTGACACACGCCCGGGACGAGCGCATCCCAGGCGCCTGCGCCCCGGCCCCCGGGGGCACCTGCGTGCCGCGCGCGCGCATGCTGACGCGCAGGCGGCCCAGGCCCGCGGCGGCCAGCGGGCGCTGCAGGTCGCTCTGGCGGCCGCCCGGCGGCAGGCCGCTGAGGAAGAAGACGTGATCGCGGTCGGGCGCGGGGTCGGGGCCCCACAGCGCCGCGTACGGCAGGTCGCTCGCCATCAGGTGCATGCGGCCCTTGAGCGCCTGCCGCGCGCGGGCCGCATGGTAAGGGTCAGGGTAGGGTCGGGCAGCAGGGTCGGGGTCGGGGAGCCACAGCGCCGCGTACGGCAGGTCGCTCGCTATCAGGTGCATGCGGCCCTTAAGCGCCTGCCGCGCGGGTGGTAGGGTTAGGTTTGTAAGGTTCGGGGGTGAAGTCGGGGCCCCACAGCGCCGCGTATGGCAGGTCGCTCGCCATCAAGAGCATGCAGCCCTAAGCGACCGCCCCCCGCGCGGGGCGCGCGTCAGGGGTGCGCTGCGCTGCTGCGCAAGGCCGCATGGCGGAACAAGGGTAGGTTTGGGCAGAGCACGGGCGTACTCTGCCACAGCACCAGAGTGGGCATGTTGCTTGCATGCGGCTGCGCAAGCGCTGCCTGGCCCACAGACCTGCGTGCTAGTCAGCAAAGCATGAGCTGGCACTACTGGCGCGTGAGTAATGTCATCGGGCCTGCTCCCCTCCTGACCGCGGGCCTGTAGGGGCCTTGCGCTGGCCGAACATGCGGCAGCAGCCCGCAGCAACACATGAGGTGATTCGGCTGCCCCAGCGCCATGGCGTCGCCCACAGCAGACCGCGTAGGCTGCACCCATATCTCATGCACCCTCACTTGCACGCCTTTTGCGACAGACAGGGCGAGGGAGAACCGCAGAGACGGCAGCCCGCACCTGCACGGCATGCAGCGCCGGCCCGGCGGGCGGCTGCCGCCGCAGCGCCGCGCGCGCCTGCGCCAGCCGCTCCAGCGCGCCCGCGTCGCCGGCTGCCACGCCGCGCGCGAGCGCCGCTGCGGCCGCCTCCGCCTCATCGCCCAGGCCGCTGTCGTCGTCCATGGGCTCCGCCCCCGCGTCTTCGCCCCTGCCCGCCGCCCCGGCCGCCGCCAGGGCCGCGCCCAGCACAGCGCGCCCGCGGCTCGGCTTCGGCTTCAGCGACGGCGGTGGAGGGGCGGGCGGCGGCGGCGCCACGGCGTCTGCCTCGCTCGCCGCGGCGTCTGCGGGGTCTGCGGCCGCCGCGAGCAGCGGCAGCAGGCAGGCGAAGACGGCGCCCGTCATGAATGCGTCGTACCTGCCGGCCGCAGCGCGCGTCTGACCGCCAGACGGGCGCGGCTTGCAAGCGCTCCTGCTGGGCGATGCATTGCACTGGAGCACGAATCACACAAAGCGAGATGCGCGGATACTACTGACATATGTCTCATGACAGCAACTTACGGATGCGAGTTGCGGAGCCTTGAGGCTTTGACTACAACAGAACGTCCATGCACACTCTGCCCTGACAACTCAGTCGGCGCCAATGCTTCATCCATTGCACTACCCGCTCACGAACAGCCTGATTCAGAGCCGCAGGTGTTGTGCAGGTGGCCGCAGGGCCCCGACCAGGGCAACCGGCGCACCCGGCCTCGTGCGCATGCTTCGCCGCGTCGGCGCCGGTGTACAGGTCGAAGCCGGGCGCGTGCGCGACGCCGGGCAGCTGCCACTGGCCGGCCGGCGGCGCGCCCAGCAGCGCCGCGCGCTCTGCCGCGGCGTCCAGGTACGCGTCCACCTGCGGGTGCAGCTTGGAGCTGATAGGATAGGAATAGGGTAGGGTAGGGTTAGGTGAGCGACAGGGTAGTTGTCGATCCTCATCATGGCACTCCTGCCATGTATGGTAAGCGCACGCAAGCGTCGCCTGCGCTGTGTCGGTATGAGTCTGCCTTGCCCCGTCGTCGGCGAGCGGCGGATCAAGGTGCAGCAAGCGCGGCGCTGGCTGCTGTGTACCCACAGGTGCTGAACATCATGGCGCATACAGCTGAGTGTGTCAGCACAGCAGCTGCAGGCACACAAATTGCGCTCATGCTCATCGCGGGCGGCAGTTGTGCTGGTTCTCAGCGTGTAGGTGTCCAAGTGCGCAATACAACGTGCGGGTACTGTGCTTGTGCAGGCACCAGTTCCAAGTTGTCAAGACCATGTTGTTTCCAGAACAAACGGACCTGCGCGCGCATCCCGCCGCCCAGCAGCGCCTCGTAGATGTCGCCCAGCGACGTGCTGCGCCCGCGGAACAGCTGCGGCAGGCTCCGCGCCAGGTGCTTGGTGTCCCACACGCCGCCTGAGCGTGCGGGGCCTCAGAACCCTACCCTAGGCACGCTCGCCGCCCTGGGTGCCAGGCGGTCACGCGCCGCACGTCCCACGTGAGAGCAGGCTGGGACGTAGCTTGCGCCATGGCACGTTCAGCTGGACAGCCCATGCCGCCCCATCAGCTGCTAATTCACAGAGCTCCAGGCAGCGACCCGCGCACCCCTTGAGGCGCAGCGCCGACACAGCGTGTGCATCTGTGGCCTCTGTCTGACCCTGCTTAACCCTAACCTACGGCACGGACCAGCACTATGCGCCCGGGAACCACTGCTGCACTATCAGCTTGCACGCAAGCCAGTCCGCCGGCAGCGGGCTGCGCACACCCTCAAGCGAGGCGCCAAGACAGCATGCACTAGGACATCTTTGCAAACTCTGCCTAATAATGTTTTCAGACCGGCGCCACACGCCTGGGAACCGCTTCTACACCATCAGCAAGGCTCCGGACCAGCAAGGGTCTGAACCGGCGCCACGCGCCTGGGAACCACCGCTGCACCATCAGCTTGTAGGCGAGCCAGTCGGCCGGCAGCGGGCCGACGAAGGCAGCCAGGCAGAACGTGAGGTCCAGCGACATGTGGTGGCCGACGCCGGGCCGGCCGCACGCGCGCATGGCCTCAAATACCGCAGTCGCGCCGGCCGCGCGGTGGATGGCCGCGACGCGCTCCTGCGCGCGGCCGCACCGGGCGCCGTCACGTGAAGCATGTCGTTGCTGCGGACGGCTTGAGTGGGTGTGATCGCAGCAGAGCAGCACCAGCAGGCTGGGTTTCATCTCAAGCACATATCTGATATTCCACTTCAGTATTCCGAGCGGGCACACGGACAATAGGCCATGCCAGAGGCGCATGGGGGGCCAATAAACGCTACATCGCGCTATTGTGCGGCCATCTGGCACTGCCACGGCCAGTGCATGCACGCCACCGCGCGCGCCGAGCATGCGCGCAGCGCAGGGCTGCCACACGCGCAGCCCACCAGCGAGCAGGCCAGCGCGCGCCTCAGCCTGGCGCGCATGGAAAGCGGCAACCTCCGCCGGCGTCGCGCGCGTCAGGCGGATCACGTACCGTCCGCTCGCCGGCGACTCCACACGCTGTGTGCGTGGCGGCCAGGGTAGGGTATTGGGGCTGGCAGAACGGCGAGGGGCAGTGCACGCATGCATTCAGCACACTGCGTGTCATCCTGCAGGGACGTGGAACCCACGTGAGAATAACGGCAAGCAGGGTGCTATTTCTCTCTGAGCACTCTTTGAGCCACACACCAGTACTGACGATCAGAGCGCCTCACGCTTCCAGGAAAGGTGCCCTTGGCACCTACCCATCACCATAGGCCATAAGGGCTCCGTCTCGTTCTGGCACCAGGGCGGGGGAGCCCGCGCCTCAAAGTAGAAGCCTGGCGGCTCGGCTGCGCCAAACTGGCCCGCCTTCTCCAGCTGTTGGTACTGGATCGCGCGCAGGTAGTTGTTGACCTCCTCCAGCAGCAGCTCCCGCTCGGCGCCCTGCCGGGCCGAGACGCGGCGCTCAGCACCAGCCGCTTCCCGCCCCCCAGTAACCAAGCCGGACGTGTGAGAGTACGCCCTATCAGCAGCACCTCAAGTGCTATGTTGGCTGTTATTATTATTATTTCTTAACACTGATAGTCTAACCCTACACAAACCCTATCTTGACAATGCTTGACACGGCAGGAGCACCTGCAGCCAGGCGGTGACGCGCGCGACCAGCGCCTCCACGAACGCAATGTCGTCCGGCTTGGAGATCCGGATCTCACGCGAGGGCGGCGGCGCGTGCACAGCCGCCAGCCGCTCGTCGCGCAGCGCCGCCGGCAGCGAGGACACGCCCTGCGCCAGCGCCGCCGGGGCCTAGACACGTGTTTCAAGCACACCCAGTCTGTACCCCTCCCTGCTGGCCATTCCAAATGGCCCGGGTTGGCGGGCTCTGCCAGACACTGTTAAGCCAGTCAATAAGACGGCAACAACCTCATGCTGTGCTTCCTCAGACCCATGACGGAGCGCTCACTGGCGCGCCCTAGCATGTCCATGTCATTTATGCATCTCAATTAGCGTGCCACGACTCACAAGGCCAGCGCACCTCATACACGAACTTGTTGAAGTCAAACCCTTGGCCTGCCAGGAAGTCCAGGGAGCCTGCCTGCGCGCGGCGCCAGTCCTTTTCAGCCTGATTCGAGTCAGCCCCGCCTAGCGCGAGACAAGCAGCAGTTGTATTACCTGGAAATGGGCACAGCCGGCGAGCAGTGCGCGCATCTTGTGCAATGCAGAGTCGCACGCTGGCACTGCGCAGCATCAGCGGACTGACACCAAATCATTCCCGTTTTGCGTGTCATTTAAGTAGGGTTGCAACTGGGCCCCGCGCGCCCACAAAATGCTTATGCACGACATGCACAGCCTGCACTGGCACTCTATGCATGCGCCAGCTGGTTGGCTGAGCGGAGTGAGGCCGCAAGCGCTGCGAGTGCACCGGGGTCATGTCAGCGAGAGGTACACGGCCAGCTCAGTACAAATATGTTACTCACGTGCACCAACCATGCAGGGGCGCGCCTGGCACATGAAGCGGCGGTCGAGGCCCTGGAAGGGCCGCGGGAAGAGGTAGAAGTTGAACGTGCGCGCGACGTAGCGCTGCCCGTCCCAGCGGAAGGCCGCCAGGCCGAACTGGGTGATCAGGAAGGCCTGCCCGCCCGCCGCCATCTGCATGTGTCGCACAGCAGCGTCGGAAAAAGAGGTGCATGCATACCTGCTAACCGAGCGATATCAAATTACAGGTCTGTGAGCTGCTTGCCCGCGACAACCTTAAGCTGAGCCAGCCACAAACACAGCCTGGGACCACCGTGTGCAGAACAGGATATCGTGGCAGCCCAGGGCGAGCGGCCACGAAACGCAGGCCAGAAGCGCACACACCAGACGACTCGTCCAAGGCGAGCAGGCTGCTACATGCTGCGGAGCGACCCGCTGCGCCCTGAGATGTACAGCAGGCTTGCGGCTCGTTGGCAGTCCTGACCCTTCCCGGTTTTGCCAAGCAAGTGCCCAGTGCAGGGGCACACGCCTGCCGGTAGCGCTCCTCGATATCGTCCAGGTACTGGGAGCCGTGGTCAGTCTCGCTCAGGCCGGTCATCTCGCAGTCAAACGCGTAGAAGCTGCACTCCGCAAGCGCATCGCGGACCTGGGGCAGGACATCCTCGAAGTTGCGCCGGGTCACCTGCGCGGCCCGGAGCTTCACTTGTAAAACGTCTCTTACAATTGGTGCAAGGCGGCATGCGTGTTTGCGCGGATTATCACAGCGGACGCCTGCGGTGCGAAGGCAAGCAATAACCATGCGATTCAGCAATCCTACTCTTACAGGCAGGTATGAGGCGCTGCTGGGATAGATGCGCGCCTCCATCCCAGCTGATTACTGTGAAGGCCTGGCGACGGGCGCAGCTATGACATGGTGCTCAGGCGGCAGCCAGCCACCTAGACGTATGCGAGAAGTGGTCACGCAAGCGGCGCGCCTCAGAGCAACACAAGTGCAGGTGTACTTGCGTGTAGCTTGACGCTGTGCAACGGGAGGCAAGGCAGCTGGTGCAGGTTTCGATGCAGGGCCCGAGCCTCGGCGAGGATTGATTGGATGGGGGCCCTAGCCTGAGGCAAGCTTTGAATCAGAGGCCAACAGTCTAGTTTGCCTGGATCTAACAGCAATAGCCTATTGCCGATAGCTAAGCACTTGCGTCAGAAGGGGGTAGTTGAACGCTGCCAATAGTGGTCGCAGAGTAGCTCTGTGTCTCCATAACAGTATGGGGTGAGTTGCACGATTGGTCGACTTTACACGGAGGGGGGTCATGCATGCGCTTGCAACTGCCGAGCATCCTTTTTGTGGTACAAGTCGTGCATGGGCGCAACTAATGTGCGTGTGATGCAGGCTCTTCAACTTCCTGTTCAAGCGGCTGAGCGATCTTGTCTTCAGTCAGGTGGACTTTGATGGCGACAACGCCCTGACTACCTTGGAGGTTGAGGTGAGTCCGTCTGGAGTCACACAGGCGTGAGGAGCTCACAGCTGGGCACTTCAGATTGTGCAAGTGCTGTCCTTATCTTCTGAGATGTTGCGTGGCGTGCAGGCATCTTCACTGCACAGTGCCAGCGACATTTGCCCTTGCACACAACCTGATCTGGCAGGCACGGCTGCGCAGGTGGCCATCCTACACCTCTACAATGTGGTGAACAAAAGGTTACCAGGATGGCAGGAGCCGCCGACACGTGTTCGCATCAAGGCCGCGCTTGCAGAGTTTGACACAAACCACGACGGCGTCCTCAACAAGCAGGTGTGTTGAGACCTGTGCAAGCCCCTGCAAGAGAGCTTCTGCGAGTGGGTGTGAATTAAGCATTTGTGACTTGACAGTCCCTGCAGATGGTTGTCGTATGTTGGCCGCTGTGGCCTAGAAGCTGCAGTGTGCACCACAGGTCAACGCTGCGAGGCTCTCAGTGTCTCTGCTTGCCACAGAGGGCACACATTGCCGAGCGGCACAGCAGCCCTTGTGATACGAAGCCACTTTACAGCCTGGTCACAATTTCACGCGCATGGGGCTGCTTGCCGTTCGCGGAAACTGCGCCGGGTCACTCAGCGCGGGCAGATGCGGTGCTGTGCAGGAATTTTACGAGTTTGCAAAGTCGATGATCCACGCAGGGCCAGACACCTTCTTTGCCCGCGTAGGCACGCCCTTGCTGTCCCCATCCTTACTGTGCAATCAGGTGCATGAATCTGCGAGCTCTGTTGCTCGAGCTCGTCCATGCGTAATATGTGCTGCAGAGCATGTGCGCTACAGCACATGTCCGCTCTGGCCACAATGTGCGTCTACGAGACGCATGTATGCAGTGTCTGTGTGTTATGGAAGCGGCCATCATCTTGACGCGCATTACCTGTGCTTGGATGTGCATGTGATGCACTAGCATAGTAAATTCTGCGCTGCACATCAAACATTGCCTGCATGCTGTGGATGCAACCTTACCTGGGCATATAGTACACCGGCTGCCGCTTGCCTGCAGGCAAGAGCGCTGTTGTGCAGACTGCCATCGTCCCCTCTGCCGCGATGCTGCTGCAGCGTGCGTGCTCCGGCGCGGCCGGCGTGCGGGGCTCGATTGCGGGCGTGCCCCTGCACTTCCTGGCGCCCGCCGTCGGCGTTGTATTCAGCGGCATCAGTGGCCTCATCCCTTACCGAGCCTGAGGGCTTGGTAACATGGTCAACCTATGGCTGTAGGGTCAGCTGAGGCGCGAGGATTCTGGGCTGGGCATACTGAACAGACAATTTATGGCGGTTGAGATTACCGTCCTGATAGCAGACCTGATAGCAGCAGGGCGCTTGACTAGCATCAGTCAACATGTTGCCGTACGCATTCTTTGCTTTGTTGACGTGCATGGGCTGAACGACCCCTGTACATTGGTGATGTTGACAGGTGATGATTAATTGGATGAAAATTTCAATACTTGATGAAGATGTGTGTCTTTGCATTGATGCAAAGTCCACTTTTGAGGTGTATGCATGTGCTGCACACGATGTGGGGAGGCACCCGTAAGGGTGCTTGTACCTGACTGTCAGTCCTGGTTGTGCTTGCCTTTTGAATGTCTCTGCCCTGGTTATGCTTGCGTAAAGTTCTTGGGTTGCACACTCACGTGCTGACAGTAAAGATGCGCCTGTCAGCAGACAGTGGCGGTATAATTGCATTTTAATGAACCAGTTGGAATATGGGTGGATGGACGAGACTAGTGCACTGTTCACACTTTCTTGCTATTATGTGCCTCATGGTATGGCAAAGAAGCGAATCCCGCCCATGGACATGCATTCCATGTGCACTTAGATCAAAGGTTGCCACTGAAGTATTTCAGTAAGCAAGAGAGCATGGGCGAGGAGGACTCTGCTGGTCTGCATGCAGCCATGCGCTCCCTGCCCTTGCACTGTGCGAATGAGCAAATAAGGCGGGAAAGCAGTTGGTGGAAAAGCGCCTGTGGATACAAATTTCCAAGATTGTGACGGGCTCTTTTCGAGCTGCACTCAACGGCGCAAGTCACCGTGCACAAAGTGGCTTGCTGCAGGCCTGTGCTGCGTCTGCAGCAGTGTTGCATGCAAGCCGCGCCCGCGCAGGCCCAAGGCGCCGCGCACTTCAGGAAGAGCCAGCTGTTGCCTGTGAGGGGTGTCAGGAGTGGCTGTCACTGTGGCAGGCGTAACGTGCGGAGCGCCCAGCAAGCGCCAACCGCCGCGGCGGGCACAGCCGTGCAGCTGCCGAGCCAGACCGCAATTGAAGCACAGGACGTGCACGTTGCCTTCGGTGATAAGAAGGTGCACGCCCAAGCAAGGCTCTTGCTGCCAGACTACGTACATAGCTGGCTACATACACGACATACCTCTACACTGTGCTGCGTGCTGTGTCTTGCTCCCCAATCTGCAGAGGTGCACACAGCACCTACAACACAGTGCAGTGGGTAGTAAGCTTCAAAGCTTTCTGTGTGCTATGCTTGCAGGCCCCACCAAGGCTATGTTTAATTGTTACACGTGTAGCAGGAGCACAACGGTGCTCCCTGGGTCTGTCAGTGTGGTGAGGTGTAGAGCGTGGCTGCACAGCCTGCACCACAGCCTGTATCGTTGCAAACGCTGGGACAAGGTCCAACCTGAACGGCGCAGGTGCTGCGCGGCGCGAGCCTGTCGGTGCGGCGCGGCACGCTGCACATCCTGCTCGGCCCCAACGGCTGCGGCAAGTCCACGCTGCTGCGCGTGCTGGGCCGGCAGCTGGCGCCGGACGCGGGCGCCGTGCGCGCGGACGCGCCGGCCGGCTTTGTGTTCCAGAACCCGGACCACCAGATCGTGATGCCGACCGTGGCCGCCGACGTCGCGTTCGGCCTGGGCAGGCGCGCCCCGTTGCTGCATTGAGAACATATGCTGGGCAGGCGCGCTGGTGCCTGCTCCTCACACGCGAGTGCTCGGCAAGGGCGGCCCAACGGCGCTGGGCTGGACTGCGGGGCGCACTCGAGCAGGTTTCCTTTTCAGTGTGCATGGCAGAGTCGGTAGTGACTTGCTATGCTTCGTGACAGCGTCTGATGCGTAAACTCGCACGGCAGGTATGGCACACTTGTTGCCAACAAGGCTGCTTGGCTGAATAACCCATGTTTTATGTTGTGCCGCGCATGTCCTGTATGCAGGGCATGCAGAGCGCCTGCGGTCATCAGCCACCCTTAATTTGCTATGCCCACTGTTGACATCACGGCTGCCGGCAGGTACGCCCTGCCGGCGGAGGCCGCGCGCGCGCAGGTGGCGGCCGCGCTGGCCGCGGTCGGCCTGGCCGATGTCGCGCAGCGGCCCACGCACACGCTCAGCGGCGGGCAGCGGCAGCGCTGCGCGATCGCCGGCGCGCTCGCGCAGATGCCCAAGGTGCGTGCTCGGATAAAGGGGGAACGGCATGAAACACTGTGCTTGGCGCCGCACCCCGCAACACTGCGGAGACTTGCCACTTGTGTAGCAGCCAAGGCGCCCGATGTGCTGCAGTGGCTGCATGGCGTGGCGTGCGGCAGCCAGTGCGCTGCCAGAGCACGCTGCGGACAGCCTACATTGGCGGCGCACACCCCGCCCGCTCTGCCCGGTCCCGGCGCGCGAGCCGGCGCGCGCGCGCGCGCCAGGTGCTGCTGCTGGCCGCCATGGACGTGCACTGCTACTATAGGGTTAGGGTTAGGTCTTACGCGCGCGCCAGGTGCTGCTGCTGGACGAGCTGACCACCTTCCTGGACGGCGCGGACCAGCGCGGCGTGCTGGAGGCCGTGCGCGCGTGCGTGGGCGGGCCCGGACAGGTGGCCGCCCGGCCGGTGGCCCCACCCTACCCCTGCGCTTCCTGCTGGATTGCCAGGGCGAGCCCCGCCCGGCGCAGGCATGCGCAGGGGCGTCGCTAGGGCGGGGCGCGGGCTGCGCTGCCGTGCGGCTCCGGCTGGCCATCGAGTGTGCCATGCACTGACCTGGCTTGGCAGGCCTGCCCGTTCTGCAGTTGCCGGCTAGCTGGGGGCGCGCCAGCTGGCTTGGGCGCGGCGGCGAGCGCTTGCGGGGGCCGCAGGTGACGGCGCTGTGGGTGACGCACCGGCTGGAGGAGCTTGCGTTTGCGGACACCGCGAGCTTCATGGACAACGGGCGCATGCAGGTCCGCGTCTGCCAGCCCGCAGGCCTGCCCCTGGGTTGCTGCAGGCAGGTGGCAAAGGCCACAGACGACGGGTGCATGCATAGCTTCCATTGCTTGTCTTGCTGCTGCGTCTGTGCCAAAAACACAGCTGGAAGTGATGTGCTGCAAATGTCCTGGGTCGTGAGGCGCGTCAAATTGTGTTGTTGCGCTTCATGCGCTCCTGGTCTTTGGTTATACGGTGCAGGCGCCAAGCCGGGGCTGCTTCTGCAGGTTTTGAGTTGAACCTCCTTTGTAATGTTAATAGGCTCGTGACTGTGGCAACAGCTCAAGCACTGCAGCACTGCAAAAGACCGCACATGTGTGCTAGAGGTGCCGTGCGCGCAGGTCACCGGGCCTGCTGCTGAGGTGGCCGAGCACCTGCGCCGCCTGGGAGCCAAGTGGTGAGGCAGGGACCGCCACATGCGCGCCACCAGCATGTGTCATTGTGACGGCCGCCATGCAGTGCTCGTGTATTGCACTGCGAGTTGCGGGCGTATAATAACAGACTGCCGCACAGTCCGCCTTGATGTTTGAAGCAGAACAGAACCTTAAAACACCCGTCACCAACAACAAACCCAGTATGCAAGCGAGGGCTTGCCTACAACACCCTGAGAGAATGCTTCTCAAAGTTATACAGACACTACATTTGTTTCAGGGCTCCAAAGCGCACTGCGCAAGGCGTCTCCAACCCAACCAAGCTGCGCACAACTAGTCAGAGCAGTCAAAGCCCCTCTGTTGATTTCTCCACTTCAAGCGCAAAACGCTAAAAAAATCCGTGCGGCAGTCATTTCAGCAACACTGCACCCTCCGGCAATGCGCCGCGTGTTGTCTTGTCAGTGCCAGCAAAATCACAGCGAGGGTGCGATTCAAGACAGTTGTGCGAAGACAGGTACCTCCATATGTGCATGCGCAGTGACAAACGCGCACAACCGCACTGTCATCCACCAGCATGTCTCTCGCCTCATAAAGATGCATGTATGCTGAGGAGCAGTGGCGGCTTGCGGACGCCATTCAGCCGTGCGACCACGCCATGTACACAGGACATCTCAGGCGAGTCATGCGCAGGAGTCCGCGAGACGGCCAGGACTTGCAGATCGCAGATCAGGGGCGGCATATGCTCTGCCGCAGCAGACCCCACAGGGGCCCGCTGCATGATGAAGGCCACCCGGACGCCGGGGAATCCTCAAGCTCTGTGCGCGCGCGGCAGCGCATGGACCTTCATGCCTTTTGCGCAGGACAGCGTGATGGACGTGCGCTCCGCGGCTCGCACGCCCTCGGGGCCGCCCATCTGCACGCCGTGCACATGCAAATTAGACACGGTTCCTGATTGAAGGACAAGCGGGTGCAGCCAGTATCCCCCACACGTGCCCAAGTTGACGTGCAAGGTCAGCTTGATGTACATGCGAGCAGAGCACAAGATGAGCAGGTGCGAGCCGGCTTACACATTCTGGCAGACACGCAGACAGCGCTCCCTCAAACCACGTGGAGGCCATGACGAGCCGCTGTCAGAGGACAGTGGCAGTGCTCAAACGTGCATCACGCGGACGGTCACCAGCGCTGACGGGCGTGCCAGGGGGTCTTTACCTCCTCGGCCAGGCGGAAGGAGAAGGAGCCGTAGAGCTGCGCCAGCGTCGTCGTCAGGTTCAGGCGCGCGAGGTTCTGCCCCACGCAGTCCCGCACGCCCTCGCTGAAAGGCACAAACCGCTTGACGGTGCGCCCGCCGACGACCGGCGCATGCATGGCGTCTTCCACGCCGGCCTGCAGCGCGCTCACAGAACAAACCCACTCAGCCACACTCCGCGCACGCCGGTTTGCTCACGCCGGTTTGCTGTGGCGCAGCACGCTCGTCGACACGATTGACGCACGTGACGGCAGCCGCGGCAGTGGTTTGCGCCATGCCCACGACAAGGGCCGGAAAGCAGCTCCTGTGCTTCAGGCGACGAGCACGGCTGCCGTGACCCACACTGCGTTTCTCAGCCAAACGAACAAACGGTCCTGACAGCACAGCGAGCCCACCCGGTAGCTGCAGACATGCCGCAGCCGCCCGCCGGTCCTCGCCTCGCTGCTTCGCACGACCAGGCTCTCATCAACAGGGCAACAGGGACTCCATCGCCAGGGCGCGGCACCTGCTCCCAGCGGCTGGGCAGGAACTCGCCCGCGCGCTCCCAGTTGGCCTCGCTGTGCTGGATGGCGGCGATGGGCGTGTGCAGGATCACGCCCGGCGGCAGGACCAGCTTGCCGCCGTTGAGCACGACCGGCTTGCGCCCGGTCGGCAGGCGGAAGGTGGCGATGCCGCCGGCGGGGTACAGGCGCATGGCCTCCTGCGCGCGCGCGCGCACGAGCACTCTTGCGCCGGGGGCCCTCGTTTGGGCAGAATCTCGCCGCTCCATGCCGCCTCCACGCAGTTTCCCAGACACGCTGCTGCTCATGCCCGATCAGGCCGTGGCGGCGCGGCCGCGCCGCGGGGGGGGGCAGCCCACAGCCCTGCCTGTGCGAGCCGCGCCAGGGCGCACAAGACTGGTGCGCATCCCTACCCTCACCAGTAATGCCAACACTGTGCCGTGCACGGCGTGTGCAACTTTCCGTGAGCAACCTTTTACGACGGAAGTGCACATGCTCACCACCCAAGCTCTGGGGCTCCTGAGGTGGCGGCGGCACCTTGATGACGTTGTTGAGGTAGGCCAGCTTGCCGGTGTCCTCCCACTGGATGGGCCGCGGCGCCGGGCGCGCGCGCGTGGCCAGCAGGTCCAGGCTGGCCAGCTCCTCCACGATCCGGGCCTCCACGTCGGGCGCCTGGCTGACGCAGAACACAACCCACGCTGCCGTGTGGCCTGCGCGCGGGGCACAAACGCTGGGTGCTTGCATCGATCCTGGGCTTACAAAATCAACGTGGTCGCTGACAGTGGAGCAAGGCCGTGCAGGCAACGACGGCCATCACATGTACCAGCGCATGACTCGCATGCTAGTCACGCAGCCTGCATGCAGGCTGTAACCGGCCGACCGGTTACAAGTAAAAACAAGCAAGCTGTTAAGGACATGAAGGAAGGTTTTAGATTTGGGAGCATTTTCATGCACAAGTGGAAGCAATCGTGCGGAATCGTGAGTTACCGGTGGTTTCAAAGCCAGCGAAGAAGAGAGTCGCTACTTCTCCTATCAGGTGGTCATCGTCCATGGGCTCGCCTGCGCACCAGCCCTCCACGTGAGTCAACGCTCGTGTGATAGGAACGTTCCAAGCGAAGCTGCAGCTGCTGGAAGCAGCATCAAGCCCCCTTGTGCAAACGCACAGTGCAGAGGCAACATGTCTCTGTGCCTTTGGAAACAAACACGCATGCTGGCAAGCCCATGTGCAGCTTGTGATTACACGCTGAGGCTCCTTGGAGCAGCGACAGGCGGCAGCACGACAACTCATACGCCTTACAACCTGGAGCCATGCCTGCCGAGAGGTGCCAGGCGGCGCGCGTGCGCACCCGTGCGCGGATCCGTGATAGCCAGCAGGTGCGCGGCGATGCTGTTGGGCGAGGGCGGCTTGCTCCGGCTCTCCGCCAGCAGCCCCGCCATGATGCCGTGGAAGCGCGCAAGCACCTGGCGCGACTCGCGCACGTCCTGCCCGCAGGCGCGCTTGTGTCAGGCTGCTGCGCAGCGCTGGATGGCATGCCCACTCCAGGCCCGAGCGGAGGCGCAACAGGTGCACTGACCAAGACCACAACATGGCGCGCGTCTGTTACCTTCCGGACAGGCTCTGCCAGGCGCTGGGAGCCCGCATCCACAAACGCAGGGAGCAGCATGCGCTGCAGGACAGCAATGGTCTGGTTGGAAAAGTGGGCAATCATAGGCTGACTCGCAACCAGCCGCCTCTCGCAACAAGCGTCAGCCCGCACCGCCCGCACGCAAACTGGGGGTGAGGAGCCGGGCGACACGCAGCGCGACCCTGGAGAGTCCGCCGCACCCGGCGCCACAGGCAGAACTTGCGCAGCGGGTCGCGCATGCTCTGCTCCACCTCCTGCATCGCGGCCGCCGTGGCGTCCATGGCGGCGCCGGCGCTGTCCGCGGCGAGCGCGCGCGTCGCGCCCATGTCCCGGTCAAAGCCCACCCAGCCTGTGCCAGCAGGACGAGCAGCGCGGTTGGTACGTGAGCAGTGTGTCCACATATGGCGCCAGCGTGTCAGGCGGCGGTCACACATGTGACGAGCACATCTCCATATCACGCACACGCAGAGCTGCACGCGCGCCAAACGCACATCCACCACATAATCCCAGCACACGTTTCTTGACCCATTGATGGGGCATTCAGTACTCAGGAAAAGCAACAGCTATGCGGGTGGCGCGCGCGCGCCTATGACCTGCAGGCTCTCACGGCACAGCGCGTTGTCGATGTCGATCACCGCGTCCGGGCCCGCCTCAGCTATGAGGTCGGCAAGCTGGAGCGCAGGCACACATGGCAGGCATGCTCAGTCTGCTCATATTATTTTTGCTTGGACAACTGGAGGAACCACCACACAGCGCCATCAGAAGAACTGCATGCTACTAGACATGGCAAACACTGTAGAGGGCCAGGTCGGGTGCCACAGGTGTTCCACAGGTAGGATTTTAAGGGAATTTGTAGGCCGCTGCGACATCAGTATCCATTTGCACATGACGCAAGCACAATCCCCACACAAAAGCTCACAGCCAGACCGTGCCGCGTCTGCTGCAGCACACAGACACACGCGCGCAGAGGCAGGACACTTCCCTCCCGGCAGACGGCGCAGCGCTCACCTTGGCGCAGGCGTCGCGGATCCTGGGGCAGGACAGAGCGCATACTGACATGTTGTGCATTGCATGTGATGGCCTGAAACAGACTGCGAGCTGGCAACGACACCACAGATTCGTGAGGTGCTCACCTTGGCGCAGGCGTCGCGGATCTTGGGATACAGCGCGCGCATGTTGGCGACGCTGAAGGCCGTGGCCACGCTCTTGCGCACGGCCTTCCACCGCTCGTCGGTGGGGCTGAAGAGCAGCGTGTGGTGCCTCTTTGGCGACGCCAGCTGCATCCGCGCGCTCAGGAAGTGAGCGCCTGATGCTGGCTGTCATCAAGGTGACACCCGGGCAGCACAACGCTTGGAGGCAGATGACATCAGTGGTAAGGGAGGAGTACTTCATGTTCTACAATTACGGGCAGTGCCAACTGCCCAGATGCAGCCATGCACGCCACTTCTCTGCATGGGCATGCGCCCCTGCTAGGTGGCCTCACCTGCTGTATAGGCACGTTCTTCAGCTGGCCCTTGTCGAGCTCCTTGCACCGGACAGCCTCGGCAAAAATCTTGGGGTCCGTCGCCACAATGGTCTGTGCGCGCGCGGGGTCTGAGGTAAGGGGTGACGCGCAGCCTGAGTAGTTGTAGACGCAGTGTGAGTGGGTGATACCCACAGCCTGCTAGTAAGACTAGTCAGACTAGCAGCGTGCAGCGTGCAGCGTGCAGCTGCTTTTGGCAGCAGTGATCCGCCAGCAAGACACCCTCATGGCATGATCACGCAGACACAGGACACCCTCGCGAACGCCGACTTGCAGTAGCTCGGTAGCGTAGCGGGCAGTAGCGCTGTTATGACGCCAACAAGTGCAACCGGCATGCACTCGCAAGCTCGCTGAGGACTGCACGAAGCTGTGCATAGCAAATGAAGGTTGTGAGGTTGTCCTCTAGCAGCAAGGTCAGACTACAAGCGAGAGTGGCGCACATGGCGGAAGAAGAGCCTATGCTTGAAGACCGGTCCATACTGCTTGGTCCACTCGCTGTACAGACGGTGGCGGTCAGGGCGCGTCTGCCGCAAGGTGCTCACTGTTGGTGCCCATGCTTGTGCTTTGCTGCATATGGACAAGTCTGGCAACGTGTCCAGCATGGGCATATCCTGAGTGTCTGAGTTGTGCCGTACAACTGCTCACTCAACAAAAACACTAGAACAATCAGGAAGGGAGGGCACCAGCAACTCGTCAACAGGCCTCTGTCTTTTCAAAAGGACTTGAAAACTAGTAAGTACTGAACGGGGGGCCCAGCAACTTGCCAACAGGCCTGCGTCTGTTCCCAAGCAAATGGTGATGTTGAGCCAGCATTGTTGAAAGCACTGAACCCCCGCCAGGCACACCACATACCTTGAGCACAGACGCCACACCGAAGAGGCCGGCGTTGGGGCCGGGCAGGTCGCGCAGTTTCCAGCTGTTGCTGACCGCGCGGCAAAACTTCTTCACGAGCGGCACCAGCACCCATGCTGCCAACACGAGGAGCGCAGCGGCCCTTATCTCGGAGAGTGTCAAAGCCTGCAAGAGTTTCAGAACAGCCATCTGCGCGTGCACAAGAAGACAATTGAGTACGAAGCAGCTGAGATGTAAGGACGTAGCTGCTGCCTTTAAAGGCGCTGTACACACCTTACAGTTGCTCAAGCGCAGGGCAACCTCCCTCAAAGACTTCTTGAAGCTCTTGAACAGCGGTGTTTGCTTTGCAAGCTCTGCAGGCGTGCTCAGCAATGGCCTGGGACTGCCTCCAAAATGGGGAGGAGAGCTTACGACGGTGTGGTAACCGACTGCTCACCGGCAACAGTGATCAATTGCAGGGGGTAACGCTATGATTTTCCCACCCCCGCCAGCGCAACAGGATGCTTGGCATGTTCCCAACTGCCCTTGTCTTGCATGCATTCCGGGCGGCCATGAGCCACACAGAGAAACTGTCAGCACTTCACGCCATGCAGCATGTTGCAGAGAAAGTGGAGGTGAGGTAGTGCCGAGTGTGACTGCAAGAGCTGGCCGAAGCAAAGCACTGGAACATGGAGATGGCAGCAAACTTTGCTGAGGAAAGTACATGGAAAGCACACACGCGCAGCCACGCATTGCGCATTCTTCACAACACAAACCAAGCAATATGGCACGCCTCGCCAAGGTGTATTTTCCATGTCAGCTAAGAGCACCCCAATTGCTGACATGCTTCTTTCACCAGTTTTTTGCTCTTCTTACTGCATCTGTGCTACTTCAAACATGGGCCCCCATCCGTTGAGCGCTCACATGCAACAACGCATCCCGCATAGTTGCCAGCGCATTGCCAGAGGCTGGATGTCAGACCGGACCGATGCCGAGTGTCAGGAACTCCCGGCACTAGAACAACAGTTCAGGTTTAAAAGCTCAGATGCGCACTCACGCAGCGCTTGCATGCAACTCTGGAAGGATGCACGACAGCTACATGAGCTGCCAAAGTCTGAATGTCAGAGCGGCAGGGCTGACCCCCTTTCACAGGCAGGAATTCAGTAAAATGAGATAACCAGGATCAAGAGCCCGCACACATGGAGCACCCACACACAGCAGTGAAAGCTGCACAACAGCATGAGCGGCCAAAGCATGGTGTCGGAGCAGCCCAGGGCTGCTTGTCAGCAGCTAGCCTGACGCTGCAAAGCAAAACCCGAACAAAGCTATGCAACGGCACATGCAGAACATTACGAAATGAGCACTGCGGAAGAAACACAATGGTCACTGATATGAGCAATTGAGCACACTGTCAGGCAATGTGCAGACCCTGGTCATGGCGGCCACAACTCAGGAAACAAGAAAACTGAAGAAAACCTGGCAGAGTGGGGGCACGCAGGTGTCCTGCCTTCTCTGCAGGTGTCCTGTCTTCTCACGCACACAATCGTGCGCATTGCAGAGGAGCGCGCCGGGCCGCAGCGCACTTGTCGGGCATGGCGCCTTCTCTTATTCCATTGCATAGAGCAACGGTAGCTCGCTTGGTGCCAGCTGGCCAGTGCAGGCACCCTCTGCTAAGCAAATTCTGAGGCATTCAGTCAGGTTTATGATGCGGGCTCCCGCCCCGAGTAAGATGAAAGATCAGCTCCAGTGCCCTTGCTTAAGCCTTCTGCGTGCGCGGCAGCGCGTGGATCTTCATGCCGTTCGCGCAGGACAGCGTGATGGACGTGCGCTCCGCGGCGCGCACGCCCTCGGGGCCGCCCATCTGCGTGCCGCACATGCACATGTCGGACACAGGAAGTGCGAGCGAGCCCGCCTATCTGGCGGTCGGGCACCTTGCAATTGCAATTGCAGCTCATGACCTGAGAGCGGGGCCGCCCATCTGTGCGCTGCGCACTTCCAGGGCGCCTTCCAGGACACATGCAGGCAGACTCAGAATGTGAGTGAGCGTCATCGATGGTGCTATGCGCGCAATTGCTACTCTGTCTCAGCAGGTCGATTTGGTGCTATGAGCAGCAGCCACACGGCACTATCTCTTGCATGGCACAGCACACAGCTCTCCAGCTCGTCAGGGCAGAGTAGGAGCGGCTGCTGACAAGATGGCCGGGTGACGCGGAGAAGCCCACTGCTATCTTGAGCCATACGCTAACTGTCTGTGTGCGCCGTGCCCGCTCGCAGAGAAAAAGGTTTGCTCGTGATGGGGGCTAGTGATGGGGGCACGGGCAGGCAGGCAGGAGCGCGCGGCGGGGGTCGCGCGGCGCGCGCCGCACCTCCTCGGCCAGCCGGAAGGAGAAGCAGCCGTACAGCTGCGCCAGGGTCGTCGTCAGGTTCAGGCGCGCGAGGTTCTGCCCCACGCAGTCGCGGCCGCCCGAGCTGAAGGGCACAAAGCGCTTCGCGGTCCGGCCGTCGGCGGCCGACGCGTCCCGGGCGTCCTCCACGTCGGCCTGCGGCGCACGCACCGGGGCTTGCTCAAGCGCTGCCGCAGCGCATCTTCTTTGACAGGTGTCAGCCTGTTCACACTGTGACACAGCGTATCAGTCTGCAATCAGCTTGCCAACCATGCCAACCTGTGCCAGGCATCTGTTCGTGCTCGGTTGCAATTTCCCACCTAACCATGCAGACACGATTTGCCAGAGCAGGACTCCAAGCGCTCATGCGCACAGTACACCGTGGGTTCAGGTGGCGGGGGATTTCGCTGCGTAGCACAAACGCATGGCTGTCCTGCCGCAGTGCATGCTCCCTCGACGCGTCGGGCACAGCCTGGGAAGGCGTCTGGGCGGGAGCCTTCCCAGCAGCAGAGCACTCACGGGCGGCAGGTTATAAATTTCTGCAGACGCCCTGGGCCCCTGCTGCAGGTCTATTGGGGCACCATGCTGCAGCACACTAACAGAGCACGGACGCGCAGGCTGGCCCTGGCCCCGCACCTGCTCCCAGCGGCTGGGCAGAAAGTCGCACGCGCCCTCCCAGTTGGCCTCGCTGTTCTGGATGGCCGTGATGGGCGTGTGCAGGATCACGCCCGGCGGCACGACCAGCTTGCCGCCGTTGAGCACAACTGCCTTGCGCCCGGTCGGGAGGCGAGAGCTCGCAACGCCGCCGGCGGGGTACAGGCGCATGGTCTCCTGCGCGCCCATCGACAGCTGTGAGCGTGGTTAGCGCGTGGCGCGCCCGGTCGAGCGAGAGGCTGCGGCGCCGTGCAGTCCTACCAGGGGCGGCGCTGTTCGGGGTCGCTGAAAGACACCCATCGCCGTGCAGGCGCGCCACGCGACGGCAGAAGGTGACAGCGCTGCCAGTGTCTGCCTTGCGCGTCCAGCCCAGGCTCGCAGGTTGCTGCGCGCGCCATGCCTACTCCCATGCGTTCCTCCTGCTCCTGCACCCGTACAAGCAGCGCGTGCAGCCCGGCGACGGCAAAGGGCGCCGGCGGCCGACCAATGCTGCACCCGCGCCCCTCAAAGCAGTACGGCACCTTGATGACATTATTGAGGTAGACCAGCTTGCTGGTGTCCTCCCACTCGATGGCGCGCGGCGCCGGGCGCGCGTGCGTGGCCAGCAGATCCAGGCTGCGCAGCTCCTCCACGATCTTGGCCTCCACATCGGGCGCCTGGCTGACGCAGAAGACCACCCACGCGGCCGTGTGGCCTGCGCGCGCAGCGGGAAAGGACGAGGCTTAACATGTGTCTCAGCACACCGCTTGCAGGGCCCCGCATCCTCGGGGCAGCCACTGGCGCGGCGCCTTACGGACAGAGGCGAGTCAGCGCGCATCAACGCTGACACTGAGCCAAACCATGCCTGCGGGTCCCTCACTTTACGACCCGCTCGTGGGTCATACGGGCATGCAGGCCACTGCGGCGGCTCGACAGGATGCAGGGGTCTCACCTGTCGTCTCAAACCCCGCCATGAACAGCGTCGCCACGTGGCCGATCAGCAGCTCGTCTGTCATGGGCTTGCCTTCACGAGCAAAGCCCCCCGGACTTTGGCTCCCATGTGATAGCACCGTCACCGCCTGGCTCCAGCACGCTGGCCCAGGCGCGCTGTGACCGGCACAGCGCCCTGCCCACGCTGTGACCAGCACGACGCCCTACCTTGGAAGCGTTGGAGGCTGCGTGCCGCATGATGCATGCCGCATGCCACATGCATCGAACCCGGGCATGCGTACTGGCAAGCTGGTCTGCTACATGCGATTGATTCCGCGCCAAGCTGCCTGGCGCAGCGACAAGCCACAGGAACAGGCGCCGAGCTCACGGTCCCCGCGATCTGGAGCCGCGCGTGCGGAGGGGCGCCGGGCAGCGCGCCCGTGCGCGGGTCCGTGATGGCCAGCAGGTGCGCGGCAATGCTGTTGGGCGAGGGCGGCTGCCGCCGGGCCGTCGTCAGCAGCTCCGACATGATGCCGTGGAAGCGCGCGAGCACCTTGCGCGAGGCGCGCACGTCCTGCGCGCGTGGGCCCTGAGGATGACCCTCCTGGCCCTGGGCCATACATTACAGCAGCAGCACACCAGGCCGTGCCATGACAGGGTAGGGTTAGCTTTGGACCTGAGGCCGGCCAGCCCGAGCAGCAACATCAGCGCACACGAAAGCTGCAACCGCTTTCAGGCTCACAGACTGCGTCCTGTGGCGCGGGGAGCCAACACACGGCTCAGCAGAGACCACACGCGCCGCGAGGGCTTGCTGTGCTGCTGCGCGGCCGCCGGATGGCGGCCGAGCACATTCGGCAGTTTCTAGTGCGTGCCAGGCCTCCCAGGCTTTTGCGTCAAGAAGGAGCAGAACCCTACCCCTAACCCTTTAAAGCACACCTGGCGCCAGAAGCGGTACGGGCGCAGCTGGTCGCGGTTGCGCAGCTCCACCTCCATCATCGCGTCCGCCGTGGCGTCCATCGCGTCGCCGGCGTCGCCGGCGTCCAGCGTGCGGTTCGCGCCCAGGTCCCGGTCAAAGCCGACCCAGCCTGCGCCAGTACAGGCGGCCGCTTGGGTCACCATTGCCGCACGCGCGGGCAAGGTGCACCGCCCGCACGTGTGACGCGCGTGCAGCGTGCGCATGCTTGGCAGGCAGCGCGAGCTCCGCATGGGCTCGAAGCGACGCTGCTGACAGTGCGACGGTGTGGACGGACGCGCGAGCCCACGCATGAGTAAGCGGCCAAAACCGAGAGCTGAGGGCGGCGCGCGCGCCTATGACCTGCAGGCTCTCGCGGCACAGCGCGTTGTCGATGTCGATCACGACGTCCGGCCCCGCCGCGGCGATCAGGTCCACGAGCTGGCGCGCAGTCGCACACGCCTCACTTGATGTCGGATCGGCGCACATGCTTGACCTCATCAGGCACGTGATCAACAGTGACGCGACATGAGCAGGCTTAGCGCCGCGCTGGTGTGCTTGCCGTGTACAGCATGTGAGCAGCAACCAATGCATAGAAGCATTCCAAGGAGGGCCAGTGGCATGCAGCTGTGGTAGAGCCACCGGCATGCACAAGCTCCTGGATGACCAGCAGCAGGACAGGGCGCATACTGACATGCTGTGCATTGCATGTGATGGCCTGAAACAGACTGCAAGCGGGCAACGACACCACAGATTCGTGAGGTGCTCACCTTAGCGCAGGCGTCGCGGATCTTGGGATACAGCGCGCGCATGTTGGCGACGCTGAAGGCCGTGGCCACGCTCTTGCGCACGGCTTTCCAGTGCTCGTCGCTGGGACCGGTGAGCAGCGTGTGGTGACCCTTCGGCGACGCAAACTGCAACCCCGTGCTCAAGGAAATGGTCAGATCTCCGGCATCCCACAGCACCAAAATTAAATTCTCAATTCGTAGCGCCTACTCAACTCGTAGCGAAACTATATCAGGAGGTGCCATGAGACTAATGAACCCATGCAGTTCGCATTGGTCTGTTCCCTGCATATGAACACCACGAGGAAAATCATTCTGACGGGGTGCACCACACCTGCTGGAAAGGCACCGACTTCTGGCCCTTGTCAAGCTCCTTGCAGCGGATCGCCTCGGCAAAAATGTTGGGATCAGTCGTCAAAATGGTCTGCGGGCGCATGCTGCAACAGATGGGCGCATGCTGCAACAGGTGTATGGTAACCGGCTGCCTGCCTTGACGCAGGACTGCATTCTTGCAGCAGCATGCCAGCTATCAGAGTGGGACGGAGCAGCAAGCGCTCGTAGCAATAGCCAGGCAGGCAGCGCATGCTCCTACCAGCATCAGCAGCAGTTAGCGGGCTATGTTGCGGGGATATGTTGCCACCATGCGAGATGAGGCCTTCCACAAGCTGTGCATGCCACCCTAAAATTCAAGTCTGCGTGTCCAGGGCTACGCGCGCGGGGAAACAGTTATGTCTCATCTGAGGGTCAGCGAGTGTGTGCGGGGCGCACGTAGCGGAAGAACACCCTGTGCTTGAAGACCGGCCCATACTGCTTGGTCCACTCGCTGTACAGGCGGTGGCGGTCTTGGCGGGTCTGTCGCAAAGGTGCTGCTCTGTTAGAAGCAGTGCAGTGCCTGTTGCACCATGTGCGGCCCTGGCACAGCCAATGCCCCACGGCGCGGTCTGCCCAAGCAGGCCAAGGGTAACCCTTGAAACGGTGCATTAGCAATGGAGCACCATGGGACACACGGCCTGTCCACGGCCCAAGGCAACCAATGCGGCAAAGCGCCTGAAGGCTTCAGGCGCGTCGCATACCTTGAGGACCGAGGCCACGCCGGAGAGGCCCGCGCGGGGGCCGGGCAGGTTGCGCAGTTTCCAGCCGTTGCTGATTGCGCCGCACGACTTCTTGAGGAAAGGCAGCAGCAGCCACGCTGCCAATACAGCCAGAACAGCGGCCAGGATCTCGGAGGGCGCCACAGCCCGCTCCAACTTCGGGGCGCCCATCTGCGCGTTACAAAAAACACTAAGTGCACAGCTTAATATCAACAAGGGCAGAGTCAGACACCGCTTGCACACACCTTTGCAGATGCTGCTGAGGCGCAGAACTACTGCAAGCAAGTCTGCACAGGTCCTGATTGGCTGTAATCGCGTAGGAGACTAGCAGTGCGGTTGACCTAGTGAGTCGAGATCTGAGTTCGACTACTTCTCAGGATACAACTGATGACCGGTTGTACTAATGAGCATCGCAGGCCTTCCAAGGGAGGCATAACGGAAGTCCCGGGACGTACACCCTACACCCTACCTTTCAATGTGCCATGTCCAAAAAACAAAGAAAGAAGAAACATACTTAAAACATACTTAAAAGGCGCATGCCAGAAGTGGGAAATGGTTGCTGTCGCCCCTTCCGTGTCAAGACCCCGGGCGTGCTGCTGCCACGCCAGCGCGAGCGCTGGGGCGCCCGCCCCGCATTGGCGCTGCCCACCCCCTTGCAGGCAGGCAGTGCCTGGGCATGCGTTGAGGCAGAGGGACAGGGCAATGCAGGCGAGGGGGCTCCCTGTCTGCGCCGCCGCTCGGCAGGATGTAGAACAGAGAGCAGCGCCAGCCGAGCTCGGCGGCAATAGCAGAGGTGCCAACGTATCTGACGACACCCCATTTGAGGTGGAACTCCAGCTTTCGCTCTGTGGCTGCTTGTGCGGGCAATGCGCTTACAAGGCTTGTCCTAAAACGCGTGCTCGCGACTAGGCAAGCACTGCTGGGTGCAGGTGGTCGCAGAGAAAGCCGCAGAGGATGCTGCAAGCGACTCGGTGGACCCCGAGCAGCCCCCAGTGGACTGGCAGATCACCATGCTCTTGTTTATATTTCCGGCTCTGGGCGGCCTGCTATTTGGTGCGCTCCCGTCCAGCACATATTGAGTGCAGGCGCATGCACGACTTGCTTTGCTGCGAGTGTGCCTCACCCACTGCGTTGCTTGATGTGACAAGTTTGGTCACCAAGCAATGCGCACACACCCACCTGTGCTGCCTAGGGCTCGTGTGCTGACAGCGGTGAGGGCATCCTCGTGTGGTGCAGGTTATGACATAGGGGCGACGTCTGGGGCGCTCGAGACCCTGAAGAGCGCTGCCGTCAGTGGCACTGACTGGTGAGTGTGGAGTTGTGGCACACTTGCCTCGCTGTTCCTGGCTTGAGCGTGTCAGAACATCATGGCACTTGTTGCTGGTTGAGCCTTGGCGCCTCGCGACGTCATCGCGCTCTGCGCTGTTGCTTCTCCCGTCCTCACAGTGCGCTGCACCTACTCAGCGAGGGACGCTGGGCATGCTCTAAGTTCAATAAGCTCAATTTCGCAGAGTCACACTGGTACGCAGCCTGGCCCGGCGCGCGGGAGACTGCCAAGGGTTTGCCAGCAACTCCGTCCCCCAGGCGCCCTCACAGCATCACTGCAGCCTGGCTGCCGTCAAAATGCGCGCGCCATAGGTTATTGTAGGGTATATATAACCTTATGCTGCGCGCCTGCGCAGGTACCAGCTGACGTCCTGGCAGGAGGGCCAGGTGGTCAGCGCCAGCCTGCTCGGCGCGCTGGCCGGCTCCGCCTGCGCGTTCGTGGTCGGCGACCGGCTGGGCCGCAAGCGCGAGCTGCAGCTGGGCGCCGCGCTGTACGGTGCGCGCCGGCCCCTGCCGGAGAGGCGCACTAGGGTTTGCTACAGCTGGGTGCTGTGCTACAACCTTGCTGCAGATGGGCGGGCGGGCGGCCGCCGGGCGCGCGCTGAGGCGGCCTGCTGCCTGTCGTGCCAGCGCCGATGTGCCTGGGCTGTGGCAGGGTGCAGCGTAAGACGGTGAAAGCGTGCATGCAAGCGCATGTCACTGTGCTGGGAGCGCCCGGCGGCGTACCCAATGTTGAGTGCTGGACACTGCGGCAGGCAAGTGAGCTATCGCTGCGATGCACACCTTGTGCAGGTGTCGTGTATTGCTGTGTGCAGGCAATCCCACTCCGCTGGCAGTCACAGGGGGCAGCAGAGCAGCGCGAAACAAGCACCGCCACTCTGCTGGCGCGCGCACGGGTGTGCAGCGAATGCGCCGGGGCTGCAGGCGGGGCTGCGGCGGTCATGGCGACGGCGCCCAGCCTGCTCGTCCTGCTTGGTGCGGCTCCTGCGCGGCACCTGCCTCATGGCTGTGCTGTCCCGCCCTGCAGCGCATCAGACGGAGGCAGCTTTGTTGTCGCTTCAGCCACAAGGGGTGCTCGAGCCCCTGCCGGCCTCGCCGCGCGGGGTGCGGGCGGCAGGCTCGCGGCATGCGTGAGCACAGCACATGCCCTGCGCCAGTGCTGGCCGTGCATGCACGCGGCGCGGCCCGAGCCGGCCGATGCGTGCGATGGGGGGTCGCATGCGGCGCAGGGGGCCGCGCCATGTACGGCCTGGGAATTGGGTTTGCGATGCATGCGGCGCCAGCGTACCTGGCGGAGGCGGCGCCTGCGCGCGTGCGCGGCCTGCTCATTAGGTGCCGCCCGCCTGGCGCGTGGCGCGCAGTGGGGGCGCTGGAGGTGGAGCGCAGGGTTAGGGTTACAATTTCTTGGCTGGCTGGGGTGCAGCACTGTGGTCGCGCACTTGTAGGGGAACATGAGAGCGGTCCACCGAGAAGAGGTTGCAGAGTGCCAGCGCCTGCGCTTGTCCTTGGCACGCGCAGCTTGCTGCGTGTCCGGGCTGACAGCGGGGCGCTGCGCACAGCCTGAAGGAGTGCTTTGTCGTGATCGGCATCCTCGCGGGCTACCTGGCGTCCTACCTCTATGCGGAGCAGGTGCTGCCTGGCCGCGCCTGCCCGCCCTGCCTGCCCAGGTCCCGCTCGCGTGAAGTTTGCATCTGACGCGTATCGCATGTGCTTGAATGCAGGTATGCTGACACAGATGCGCTGGCGGCACAGGTGGGCGGCTGGCGGGCAATATATGGCTTGGCGCTGCCGCCCGCGCTTGCGCTGCTCGCTGGCATGGCAAGCGCCCTTTGCCCTGGCTCCCAATCGTGTACACTCCTTTTTTGGTCCTGCCTCGCGTACCTCCTGTTTCCTTGCAGGCCCCTTGTCATGTGGATGAACCCTACTTGACAATTTTTTTGACACGTGGTGATGCTCAAGCCTCATACCAAGGCGGTGGCGTCTTGAGCAGGCAGGAGGGCGGTGCCACAGTACTGGCTGCACGCCGCACCCTGTGCCCGAGCCGTGCGCCGGGCGCCGCAGACGTGGCTGCCGGACTCGCCGCGCTGGCTGCTGCTGTCAGGCGCGGGGCGGCAGGCGGCGGCGACAGCGCTGGCGCGCGCGCGCGGCCGCTTCGGCAGCGACGCAGAGTCGGTCGGCGCCGAGATCGCGGCCATGGAGCGCGCCGCCGAGCGCAGCGGCGACAGCCCAGGCGCGCCCTACCCTACCGCTGTAAGGAGCAGGAGGGAGAAGGGGCGCCGTGACAGAGCCGTGGGGCATCGCGGCTTGGGGCTGGGCCAGCATGCCGGCCGGCGGCGCAGCAGGAGTGTCGCAGGGCACAGCCGCGTGAACATCAGCGCGCCGGCAGCACCCATGCGCCTGGCAGCTGCTGTGGCGGGGAGCTGGGCCCAGCGCTGCAGAGGCAGCACTGGTGCACGTTGGATGTGCCGCCCTTTCGTGCTCTTTGGACCAGCTAGCTCGCATCCAGGCCTGCCCAAGTGCGGTACTCGAATGGGCAGCTCTGGCTTATAGCCAGGCCTGGACAGGCGCGGTGCTCAAGAGGGCGCTCTAGCTCGCAGCCAGGCCTGAGCAGGTGCGGCACACAAGTCGGCAGCCCTGCTCGCGGCCGGCCCGCGCAGGCGCGGCGGGCGGCGCGCCGACGCGCGCGCGCGCGCGCCGGCAGGCCTGCTGGGCCTGTTCCGCGGGCGCTTCGTGCGGCCGCTGGCGATCGGCACGTCGCTCATGTTCTTCCAGCAGGTCACCGGCCAGCCGAGCGTGCTGTACTACGCGAGCCAGATCTTCGAGGACGCGGGCTTTGCGGCCGGCGCGGAGGCCAACGGCATCTCCGTGCTGCTCGGCGTCTTCAAGCTGCTCATGACCGGCGCGGCCCGCGCTTTGGTCAGAGCTGCTGAGGTCAGTGACATCAGGCCGCTGCGTTTGCGCTCGCACCGCCCGCCAGACCCGGCCATCTGTGAGCAAGAGGTGGGTACTTTACAAGCGGTGCCGACGTCGACAGGCTCCAGCCTGTCTCGCGACGGGTGCCTTGTCATAGTCCGAAGTTTTTTTTCCGGTGTGGAAACCTGCGGGCAAGGGCGCGCAGCACGCTTGCTCTCTATGTGTCTGAGAGGTTGAAAGGGGCCAAGTAGAGCTCAGGCGCGCCGGGTATAGGGTACCCAATAACCCTATAACCCTATAACCCTGCAATCGCGCGCGGCAGGCATCGCGGTGGCCAAGGTGGACTCGGTGGGCCGCCGGCCGCTGCTGCTGGGCGGCGTGAGCGCGATGGTGGCCGCGCTGCTGCTGCTGGGCGGCGCCGAGCTGGCGCTGACCGGGCGCGCGGAGTCGTACACCAGCGTGGTCGCGCTGCTGCTGTACGTGGGCGCCTACCAGGCGCGCCGCGCTTGGGGGTAGAAACCCTGCAGACGGCCCGCGGCTGCCGCGAGACAGGGGCACGCGCCAGCCCAGGTGCGCCGCGCCCCACAGCGGGCCGCACGGCCGCCTGGTCGAACAGGGCGCGCGCACTGCCGCGAGGCCCGCGGCTGCCGTGAGACGGGGGCGCACGCGCCAGCCCAGGCGCCACCGCATGCGTAGACCCGCCTCCTGAAGCTTGCCGCGATCTGCCTGCGAAAAGCGTACACAGTTCTGCCCAGAGTCGTTTGGCTGTGGTCATGCATCGATGTTTGCGCCCCGCGCGCACGCCGGCGCGCAGATCAGCTTCGGCCCGATCACCTGGCTGATGGTCGGCGAGATCTTCCCGCTCGCCGTGCGCGGGCCGGCGTCCGCGCTGGCCACGGTCACCAACTTTGGGTCCAACTTCGGGGCGCGCTCCCGACTCGCTCACAGATGCAGAAATAACAGCTGCAAAGATGCAGCGAGGGTGACCGTGCATGCATGTCTGCATGGTGCTGGGTTCACTGGCCCAAACATGACGGCAACGAGCCTGCGACTTTTAGTCCATGCATGCTGATGGAATGATTGTCGCGTTTGCTGCCTCAGACAGGACCGTCATGAGGCCGGCGATCCGCACGACACCGCATGTTTTGCTGGGAGTACTGTTGTCTGCAGATCCATACGGCTTGTGACAAGCGCTTTTGACCACTGGCCGCCGTCCCTCGCTGCCGCAAGCAGCTGCACGCCAGGACGAGCGTGAGCTCGCGCGCCTCTGGCCTGCAGGGCGTCTGCGTACGCACGCGCGGCGCCCGCGCGCGAGCCCTGCTGAAAGTGCTGGTGGCGCCCCGCAGGTCAGCCTCGTGCTGCCCAGCTTGCAGGACAGCCTGGGCCCCGGCGCCACGTACCTGCTGTTCGCCGGCGTCGGCGTGGTCGCGGTGGGCACCATCTACGCCATTGTGCCGGTGCGCGGGCAGTGCCGTGTACCATTATACCATAAAACGCCTGCTGGCAGGTACTGATGACATGTGACGCCTGCGCGAGCGGGCTGCTCCTTGCAGCCCTCGACAGCATGCATGCAGGCGCTGCACGTATTGTGATGCCTGTGGCACGACGAGAAGCTCTCCTCTCTGGACTGGTGCACATGTCTAGTCGGATGTCCAAAGCATGTCGCAACTGCGTGTATGTGCTGGACAAGGTACTTTGCGTTTGCTGCTTGGGACACGCAAGGACATGTATCTGGCATTTGACGCACCAATGAAGCGTTGCGCATAGTTGGCGCACACGAGCGAGACATGTATCTGGCATTTGATGCACCAATGCAGCGTTGCGCATAGTTGGCGCACAAGAGCGTACCCTGACCAGAGGTGAGGCCTCAGACGCGCCTGGTGGGGTGGAGCAGGAGACCAAGGGCAAGACGCTGGAGGAGATCGAGGCGATCTTCAAGACAGGCGGCAAGGGCGAGTGACGCGGCTGCGAGCAGCGTTGCGGAGCCAGCGCCTGCTGTCGGAAGTTTTGCAGTCGGACCCGCAGCTCGCGTGCAACATGCGGGTTGATGTTGCAGCTTGCTCTAGGCATGCTTTGAGCAGCGCCCGCAGTGCCCCTGCATGCAGAGAACCTGCCTCAAGATGGCTGCTGGAATACAGCGTGGGCCTCTGGTTCGAGGATCTTGAAGGATATGCAAAAGTTCTTGCTGCATTAGTATGTAGTGCTGCAGCCCTGTCCTGGGTTGCGCATTTGCTGTACAGCACATGTACAAGTGCTCGGGCCGTGTGCGAGTGTGTAAAGCAGCGCGGAAGTCTGTTGTCACGAACTGGAGCCACACCTAAAAGTAGTCACATGCGTACTGCTGCACAGAGTATATAACATGTATATACATACTAATATAACATACTCACTGCCTGACAAGCGCTCTGTCCTCGGACACCACCCTACCATGGTATTCCGCCATGTACGCTCACGTTTGCAAATCATGCACATCATAAAAGTCTTTATACACCATCAGTCTGGCGAACAATTTCTTTTCATAGCTAAGATGCATTCATTGTCATGCATGCAAACCCCCACGCACGCAAAAGCACAGCTCGCATACCTGTGATTTCACATCCCTAAGCAGCCAGGCACATGCATAAAGTGGCTGGAGTCAGCCTTGACATAGCACCCATGACGTTGGAGATAGTCTGGGACCAAAGCCTACTGCCACTCTGATGCCCTGCTCCAATGCAAAGTTCAAGCTGCCAAGTCCCCAGTGCTCCCCATCCCTGAGGTGTCAGTGCCCGTGCCTCAACTCGTGCATTTTTAAAAGACTCACACAGCTGATCCCTTGCTTGAGGCGGGCACACGCCTCACCTGGCACTGACATCCCGAAGCTCACGACGGTGTTGCTAGGCGTTCCGAGGGGAATGCAAGTGGCAGGGCTATGGCTTGAACTGCGCACAAGGCGGTGGCAAGTGCCGCCGCGATGCTCGCATGCTCCGTCGGCCCAGGGTTTGAGTATGGGGGCTGCGCAGGACGCGCAACCCCTGGCCACTCAGGAGCATGACAAGGCCGCAGGCGACACGACCTCAGACGCCGGGCAGCGCCTGACCGAATGCTGGCAGCAGGCGCCCTTGAGGGTGGCCAGCCAGGAGCAGCACTGGCGCAGTGCTGCACTCTGACAGCATACATAGTGGCTTGCATGCAAACAGTCCAGCAGGCGCAAAGGATGCCAGAGCATCCCAGGCGCCTGTGGCTGGCATGCCAGACGCCGCGCATTCCGATGCCGGCGCGCACAGAGAAGCGGTTGGAGGGAGAGGGCGCTTGCTGAATCTCAGCTGATCGCCTGGATACAGGACCGGCATCCCCCGCATATGCCAACAATATGGCAGATGGACACCAGCGCCGCCATGACGGCGCTGGCGCCCACAGCTACAAGAGAACCAAAAAAGACCCCAGACCCCTGATGTATTCCGCAGCACACTATGATCAACTATCGGGGGCCATGTCAGCGCCGTAAGCAGAGCAGACCCCGCGCGCCGAAACGGGGAACCTTGGACGACAGCTCAGACCCCGCCAACCAAGAGGAATGCTTGGTGGGCTCGTTCACTGAGCTCCAGCTGCCACAGCCATCACGGCTGGGGGCTTGAGCACTGCGTGATGGCTGTGGCTGCCAGGTACATCAAGCATGCTGACATACTCCTGCAGCCCCCTTATCAATGAAATGAGGCCCAACAGCTGGAATACGTTGCTAGCCGCAGCTCAATGCGCCGAATGCCGCGATGCGTACCCAAAACCCCAGACGCTCTAACAATCATGTGAGCTTTGAGCAACTGCCAGGTACCCTCGAAAAGCCCTCGCACACGGTTTTTCCAACCCCACCTGTCGCTCTATCATTGGGCGTCGCCGCGCTGGCACGTGCGCGCTGCCTGGACAGGCCTAGTAGACTGGCACGCTGGTGTCCACGCGCTGGGAGAAGGCCGTGATGCCGCCGGCCACGTTGAACACGCTCTGGAAGCCCTGGCGGGCGAGGTGGTCGGCCACCTGCGCGCGCCGCGCAAAACCCGCTCTGCACCATGCAGCGCCTGGATGCCTGTGCCTGTGCGGAGCATGACCAGGGGGCAGGCAGGCCTTCCCAGACGCCATCTCGCCCTGCACGCCGGTGCAGGGCGCCGCCGGCCAGCAGCAGACGGCACCAGGTCCGTGCGCGTCGACCTCGGCGCAGGGGACAGAGAGGCCTCGGGAGGCTCCCGCTTCCCGAGCGCCGCGCCTATCCGGGCATTCGCGTCGGGCGCGGAGGCCGCGCGGGACAGCGCGGGGCTGCCAGCCGGCAGCCGACTGCCTCCCAGCGCGCGCATGTCCCCTGCAGGGCGCGGCGTGTGCCGTCCCTCGCACCTCAGCAGCCCTGGATGGCCAGATACAGGCACATGACATCCACCCGTTCATTCATGCCCGGGCAGCGCCCTGCGCGTTTGTGCGCGCGCCTGCTGCGAGCGGCGGCCGCGGCGGCACAGCACGACCGTACTGCGAGCGGGGTCCAGCAGCTGCCTCACCCGCGGGCCCCACTCCACAAACCTGCCGCGCTGCGGCTCACTTGTGAGCGCACGTGACTGGCCATAAAAGCACTTTGTGCGCATGTGGCCGCTGCTTGCAGAGCCGGTAGTCCAGGGCCCCGTGGCAGCACTTCATGCCTTACAAGCAGCCTCGCCATGCACCCAGGTTCATACTAGATAGATATCTGCTTTGGACTGAGCGGCATGACAAGGCTCTGTGCAGGATGTGCACCTGCAGGGCACCTGGCCATTGGCATCCTAGGCTGTTCAGCAGCAACCGGAACAGCAAGTGCCATCTGCTTTCGGGCTCTCAAAAGCCTTCCATCTGATACAAAACACACACGCGCGCTTGCACACCGCCTCGGGCATGCCCGCGCGGCTGGCGTGGGTGGCACCGCCAGCAGAGCGCGCCCGACAGAGTGCAACGAGTGTCAAGGTTTGCAACAATGTGCTGACTTGACGCCCAACCCTAACCCTATCCAAACGCGCACCGGCTGAGCGGGAGCAGGCGGAAGCCGGGCAGGGCGGCCAGCCGCTCCTCGCGCGGCTCGCGCACGTCCAGCAGCTGCGCGGCCGCGGCCGCGCCGGCGTCGCGCAGCAGCGCGCCCAGCGTCTCCACGCTCATCTGCGCCACCGAGCGGACCAGCCTGCACGAGGCGGGCCCCTCTGGGGCGCCATGTGGCGCTCTGGCCACCACTTGGCCTTTCTTGACGTAAACACTCTCGCGCTTTGTCGGCCACATCAAGCATGTTCTGGTGTCTTGCAGGAAAGCAGTGAAAGTGGGGCTGCATAGAGATGTCTGCACCAGCCACTGCCACACCACGCACAGCACTACGTCACGACGTGCTTGTCCTGGAGCGGTATGCGCTGGTCTCACTCGCACCGACATTAATGACAGAGGACCGCACTGCCGGGCATGAGCTGCAGAGTGCGCCGCACCGCTCGTCGATGACTTCCAGCAAGTGCAGGCCGCGGTCAGACTCGGCGCGGCCGCGCGCGCCCACGCCTACCACCCCAGCGCCCGCCGCAAAGGACGACGACATGCGGCTGGGTGCCTGGCGACCCACATAGCGCCTTCTCTCAATATCAAGCCTTGTCCAAGGCAGGCAAGCTTTGCAGCGCTGCTCTATCAGGCACCTACTCTGCCGCAAGACACTGTGCACTGCATATGCCGTGCGCCGGCCTGCACCGCTGCATGCATGCAGTAGACTGGACTCAGCTCTGCTCGCCAGTACTGTTCACGCAAAGCACATCAGTGCGAGGCTAGGAGGGTCATAGATGTGACAACAGCAGGAAAGGGCCTCACCAGCCACCCCAGGTCCCCTCCTCCATACTGCGCAGCGAGGGCAGCCCACTCTGCACCGCCTGCCGGGGAACAGCACGAGTTGGAGCCACAAGGGAGTGTGCACCGTGCACGCGCTTGCCTAGGACAACCAAGTGTTGCCGCTCGGCTGACACTATCATGTCGCCTGGCTGCTGGTACGTTGCCAGTTCAAGCGTATGCAAGCGAGCAGCCGCAACAGAGCATGGCACATGCTGTCAGGTCACACACAAGCACGGCGTACCCCTGAGCTGCGTCTCGATGTCGGCAAGGACGTGGCTCTGGCCTGGCGGTACCAGGATGTGCCGCACGCGCAGCTGCCTCTCCGCGCCTGTCAGGAGGCACCGAGCAGCTTTGGGACCACAGTGCAGCCCATAGGCTTGCATATGCACAGCTATTGTCGTCAGGGGGCGAGTTTAGGTTGTGTAGTGGTGGTGCGCAATGGGGGGCTGCGCGCCTCCGTCAACAGCAGCATGAGCGCTGCCGCGGCTCAGGCTGGGCGCGTTGAGTGGTTGCAAGTGCCCAGGGGCCAGGACTTGCTGCCTGATGCTTGGAAGCGACGCGCCATGCCTACGCAGGCAGCGCAGCAGGCTAGACGCCATTTCAGGGACAAACTATCACGAATGGTGTTGTACGACGGTGCGGCCAATCGCGCTGCTTGCCAGGCTCGCTCGCGCCCCGAGGCCTGCGACTCGAAAGTGCAGGTCAATGACCTGAAGGTCATTTTCAAGAACCAGGTCCTTCTCTAGAAAACAAGAAAAGTGCTGAAATGACGCGCTGCTAGACACCGTGCCAACTTGTCACAGGATGGATAGCCAGTGGCCACATCGCATGAGACTCCTCCGCTCACATGACATCGCCACCTTCCACGAACCTAGCATAAACCATGCAGCCTCATGGCTTCATGTCCTTGACCGGACACAGAGCAGACTGACATCTGCGTGCGGCGCTACTCCGAGTGAAATCATAGCACCTGGCCAGTGCAGCGCAACCACAAAACATGCGGTAGAAGGCGCGGCGTAAAAGCAGCTAGCAGACAGAGCCACCACACACCAAGCACGCTGCCACACTCAGTCCAAAACCATTGCGTCAGGCACCACAGGTGGGGGCAGCCTTCAGCAGCCAAACAGTAAGAGGACATGCAGTGCTGCAGGGTTTTCTGGGCGACTTCGCAACTAGGCAGCAGGTCCGAGCAACACCGCGCACAGCGAGCGCACGCCATGCAGCCTGGCGGGGGAACGGTGAGCCCGGGCGCAGCCGGTGCACGGAGCAGCCTCAGGGGACGATGGTCTTGGGCAGCGCCGCGAGCAGGTCGGCGTCCAGGTACAGCGCGGCGAACGCAAACCCCGTGGCCGCGCCGGCGACCTCGGCGACCAGCGTCTGGATGCCGCCCGCGCCCAGCCGCCGCGCGACCCATTCGTACAGCAGCTTGGCCGTCAGCAGCCTGCCCCGCGCCAGGCGCGCGCGCACGCGCTCAACATCTGCGTTGGCGTCAGCACGCGCAGGCTGAATGCTTTGCACGAGCAGGGCAGGTCGATCGGTGACAAGGGAATGTACTGCAGGTGCATACCGCAAACGAGCGGATATCAAGATGCTTTGGCTTGCCAACACCAAGCCTACCCCGCTCAATTCTCACTACACCGCTCGTCTGCGGCCTCGTGCGACGGAGAGGAGCGAGCCCCAGCCCACGCAAACCAAGGCACAGGAAGCCAGAGAGTCCTTGCCGATGTGTCGCGCTGAGGCAGGCAAGCTCTCCTTGACTTCATCGCTCAGCTGTAGCCATAGCCCCCGCTATACTATAGCCCCTGCAGTGATATGAATTGTTCCGGGCGCCACGCCAAGCTTGCAAGCCGCGAGCTGCGCACCCGAGTGAGTTGAGCTCCAGGCCGAACAGCCACACAAAGCGCCGGTAGGGGTCGATCACCGCCGTGCAGGCGAGGAGCGCGTAGATCGACGCGGTCGCGCCCTGCCCCACCAGACGCCCCTTGCTTCACGGTGACGTGCGCGCGCGAGCATGCAGCGTGTGCGTGCACAGTCGGAGAGGCTGCAGCCCTCACGGCCTGGGGCCTCCCAGACAGCCCATCCAGGCCATGTGCAGGCATGCAGGCAACACGCAGTCGCTTGATGAGTTATATTAAAACATGCCGCTTCTTGTCCAGGAGCCTGACTCAGCACAGGCAACAGAAATCAGACAGGCCCACTCTCTTCAATACTGGTCGTCGCGCAGCACAGTCCGCGCCGGACATCGGGCGGGCTGCCTGCGCTGTCCAACCCGGGGGCGCGCAACCTGGCAAGTCGAGCTCAGGTATAGGGTAGGTGTACGGCAGGGTATGCTATACCCTACTGGACGGGCTGCCTGCGCAGTCTGCCCATGGGAGCGCTCAACCTCGGATGCCCAGCGCCAGTACCATACGGTCCCTGTATACCCTATTGGAGGGGCCGCCTGCGCAGTCTGACGGGGGGGGCGCCCGACCTGGAACGTCCAGCGCCGGCGCCGCCGCCAGCTGCAGTTCCATGCGTAGGCGACCAGGTTGGCCAGCACGCCGCCGGCCAGGTACAGCGCCAGGAACCCTACCCCGCCCAGCTCCGCCTGCAGCGCGGGCCCCACCAGCAGCATCATCTGCGCGCGGCCGTGTGCGATGTTACTACATGCGCACAGGCCAGGCGCACGTCAGACGCCGCGCCCAATGCGAGCACTTGGTCCTGACAGCGCGGTTCCGCCACCAGACCCCGAGCAGGTCTGGCCGGGGGCGCATCGGCCGACGCTCCGCACGCGAGCACGCGTTTTCGCTCTGGGGCATGCAGGTAGCCTGCATGCCCCAATGCTCTCTCGGCAGCGGGGCATGCATGCAGGGCTGCCCGCAGCGTCTGCGCGCCGGCGGTGAGGGCGACAGCCACGGCGCCCAGCGCGGCCGCCGGCCACGGTGGCTGCAGCCCAGGCGCTGTCGGTGCAGGAGGCAACCAACTAACCAACAATGAGAAGTACCAGCTGCGTCCCCACTTGCAGCGGCTGACAGGGTCACATGGGCGCGGCGCCGGCTGCGCGCCTGCACATTGCCCGTGAGGTCGAACAGCGTGGCGTGGCTGACGGTGGCGGTGGCCGCGGTCCAGGGCCGCCGCCGCAGAGCGCCCGCTGCGAGCTCAAAGTTGCGCGCCATCCACTGGCGCGGCAGCAGCAGCCACGCCAGGAACACCGCCGCGTTCAGCGCGATGAGCGCCTCGAGCGGCGGCGGGGCCTCGAACCGCCCGTCCTGCGCGCGCGCCACGAGCGCCGCCTCTGCGCAAGCATATGTAGCACGACTCCAACTCGCTCCGCCCAAGACAGAGCCGGGTAGGACGACGGCGCTCACAAGGGCTGGCCCCTGCGCCACCACGCAGCGAGTGCGCGGGCAGGCCAGGCAGCCGACAGGAACGGAAAACACAGGGTGGTCCTAAGCGAGGGGGGCGCGCCCGCCACAGCGAGCGCGCGTGCGTGGCGAGCGAGGCCAGCCAGTCGAGCGGCACGGGCAGCCAGGTGTTGAGCACGCCGACGAACCAGTAGCGCTGCGCGTAGCGCGCCACGGTGAACAGGCCGCAGTCCCACAGCTGGAAGCCCAGACCCGTGCGCCGCTGCAGCCAGACCACCGACGCCACCGCGAACCCTGGCGCGCCGGCGCCCGCCGCGGGGCTCACATCGCGCCGACCCTACCTCTGGCCGGGACCCGCCCGGCGTGCGCGGGCGTTGGCGGAGGGCACTGGAGTCTGCATGAAGCATGCGCGCTGCTGAGCCTGGACATGCCACAGCAAGCGTCAAAGCTGCATGTGTGAAAGCAAGCTTTGCTTCAGCAGCCTTCACAGCTACAGGCGTGTCTTGGGACCTGTTTTCTCGCCAGTGCCTGTGAGGCGGACGTGCAAGCGCGCAACATGTCGCCGCACTGTCATGTACCCTACCCTACCCAATCATACGCAAATATGCGCCGCACCCGGGATGAAGCCCAGGCCGCGCTGTGTATACTCGCGCACGAAGCGCACAAAGTGCTCGCCGTCCGGCCGCGTGGACGCAGCCAGCGCTGCGCCGGCGCACAGAGCCGCCGCGCGCCGCCAGGTGAATGCCCCTGCCGGGCGCGCACGCGGACGCGCATCCATGGACCGTGTCGACACGGGCAGATGCTGTTGCCCTACAAAGGCCTTCAGCTGAGCGGTGCACCAGCCGCTGCCTGCTGCAGGACATGCCATGAAATGAACATCAATTTATCCTGTCAGCACGCGTCCATCGGATGCCGTGCATTGGCACCCTTGGCAGCGAGGCGCCCAAATGAGCTCGACGAAGCACCAATGCGCCCGAGCGCTACGCCACATCAAGCGCGCCGCGCATGCCCTGCGCACCAGAGCGCTGGCGCTGCGCCGCTGCGCGCGGCGCGGGCCAGTCCCAGGCGTCCCAAGTGCCAATGCAGGCGCCGTCTGTCGGCGGCGGCGGCAAGCCCTTGCGCGACCCAGCCCCATCCTGCGGCGAGCCGCCCGGCGGCGCGCCGCGCGGCGGCGCCGGCAGCCGCATGCCGCGCAGCGGCAGGCTGGCCGCGCGCCGCGCGACGGCCGCGCCCACGCGCCAGGGCCGCCGTTGCGCCCCGCCGGCCGCCTGCTCCCCGGCAAGGCGTCAGGCGGGCACGTGCTCTCCTGCGCCCTGCAATCCAGAGGCGCGCGCGCCGGTCGAAATGCTGAGCAGCAGGCAGCGACAGGCTCTGCTGGCACCCTGTCTATGTCTTGCAGCACCAGCCGCCTCCGCGCTCGCCCCAACCCGCCCGGCGTGGCACCCCCCAACAAATGGCCAAGCTCTGCAGGTCCCTGACCAGGGTCGCGCGGAGGGCGGCGCCCCCCAGTCGCGTAAATGCGCATACAAAACATAGAGTAGGATCGACAACCGCATTCCGTCCTTGCCCACAAGTGCCGTCCCTCCTCGAGCGGACAGCGGCAAGCGCTCTTGGCTGCTTTCCCGTCACGCACTCGCCTCGCCTCGGCCGCCGCGGCCGCCGTGGCGAGCAGCGCGCGCCGCTCGCCCGCGCCCGACCCTTGCGCGCCGCCGGCCGACAGTTCGCCGCGCGCGGCCTCGCTCGCATCATGCCCGACGCCCTCCCAGCGCGCCCCACGCGCCTCGCCGCCCGCGCCCCTGCGCGCGCAGCCCTGCCATTGCATAGGGCAGGCCGCGCATTCGCAGCTGCGGCCGCTGCGCTCGCAGGCGCGGGTGCGCACCGCGGCGCGGCGAGGCGGGCGCGCCCCCCGAAGACGCCTCGCACGGGGCGCGGCCATCGTGCGCGCGCGCCCGTCACGCCCACATGCAGCAGGCCCGCTAGGACGCCTGCCAGGTGGCACAGCAGCGATGCGCGCGGCGCCAGCAGCTGCACGTACGCCAGCTCCGCCCACGACACGTACTGCTCACGCAACAAAATTAGGTTAAAGTAGTATAGTATTAGGTCAGGCGCGTCAGCGACAGGGCGCCAGGCGCTCGGCAGAGCGTCACGCTTATATGCCAGCTCCGGCCATGGCCATACAGCGCGGCTGGGCACGTCTTGCTTCCGTGCGGCCACAGGCAGGCACAGGCAGGCTGCCAAGGGACTTGTCAGCAACCAGCTTACAGGCGCGCCGGCACGGTCGCCTGCCAGGCCCTCTGCACGACGTGCGCTCACAGAGCGCGGGAAGGCCCGCCCGGCGCCGCGGGCGCGCGCCTTGGTGGGCAGCCGCAGCCCGGCGACAGTGCGCCAGCCGGGCGTGCGCGCCGCGAGCACCACCTTGAGCGCAAACAGCACGCCCGAGAAGCCAATGTGGCACGAGTGCGCGTAGGCGGCGCCCAGCGCGCCGGGCGCCGCAGCCGCGCCCGCCCAGGCCAGCGCCGCCGCCAGCGCCTGCGTTGCTAGCAGCAGCTCCGCCAGCAGGCGCGCAAAGCGCACGGGCCCCAGCGCGCGCTCCAGCTGCGCGCCCTGGCGCGCGGGGGCGGGGGCCGGGCCCTCAGGGCTGCGGGCTGCGCTGCACACCCGCTCGCGAGCTCCCGACATGGAACGCGCCGGTGCCAGCGCCGCAGCGGGCGCCTGTATGCGACATGCGGCGGCACCGTCAGGCCGGCAGCCACATGCTGGGGCAGCCTCTGTGCGCGCCCGACGGCGCCCGCGCCCGGGGCTGATGCAAACATGGCAGTGCATGCGGTCCCATGGGGTGGGCGCGATCGCACAACTGCTCCTGGCTTCCTGGGCCAAGCATGCGCTCGGCGCTGGCTGTTCGAGCGCCTCGCTTCCTAGCTACAACCTAAGCACCAGCCTCGCCAGCAGGGCGCGGCGGCAGTGCCGGGTGCATGGTTCCGCTCCAGCGCGCAGGGCAGCGTTGCACACACTGCACCAGTGGTCTGTCTGCAGACACAGCGGCCCAGCGCCCTGTCCTTCCGAGCAGGTGCTCCCAGGGGCTCCAGCGCTCGCTCCAGGCTGCGCCCGGGGCAATACAGCAGAGCCCCCAGCGGAGACGTCGGCAGCCCTCGCGGAGCCAGCTGAGCAGCCGAGCGCCGGCCTGCGCCCGCGACCCGGCCCCGAGGCAGGCCGAGCAGCCGCGCCTTGTGCAGCAGCGACAGGCAGTTGTAGCACAGGTGCGCCTCGCTGGCGTGCACAAAGGCGGACGTTAGCAGGCGCCCGAGCTCCAGGTCCTGCCGCGTGCGCCGGGCGCTGTCAGGCCTGCCGGCGCATCGCTCTGTGCTTGCTGCTGTCGCTCACTGTCAACCGGTGGAGCGCGACAGGGAGTCCGCCGGTGGTGCGCGGTAGAGAGTTGGCCGGTGTTGCACGACAGGGAGTCAGCAAGTGGGGCGCGACGTATTCCAACCAAAATGCTGTCCTGTGAGGAACAGCCAGTCGCGCCTCGAGCACTTTCTTGGGCTGCAGGCACGCCATCTCGACCGACTGGAGGGTGGAGAGCGCGGGAGGCTGGAGGAAGAGCAGCACATTAACTGCCGCACGCAGACGCACGTCCGCGCTCACGCTATGCCACAGCAAAAGCAGAGCCGGCTCAGCTAAGAGAGCGGCAGCATGAAGCGGCTTGCGTACCGGCACTGAAACAAATGGTGACAGCAGGCTTGGAGCCGGCTGGCAGCTGCGAAATCTGCTGAGCAAGCAGCAGGAACAGGCGGACGGCGCCGAGCGAGCCGAAGCTGCGCTTGCCGTGCTGCAGTAGGCTCCTGAACTGCTGCAGCATGGCCGCGATTGAGCGTTCATGCAGAGCCACAGTAAGGCGCAGCGCCCCACACAAACCTGCCTCCCATGTGCTGATGCAGATGAGTCTGGGGCGTGCTCAGCACCAACGACGTTGGTCAGGAGCCAATGCACAGATGCGACTTACAAAACAAGGGTGGCAAAGCCAACCGTGAGAGAAGACGAGCATGCATGCAGCCATCCAGCAGTGGACCAGTCATTCACAGCACCAAAAAAGCAAGGCGTAAGCAGGAGCAGCTGAGCCAAGCCGGATTGCATGCATGCAGAGAAGTCACAGAGATGCCAGAGCTGCAGACGACAGAAAGAGCCGGGTTTGCCCGACAGTGACAGGCAGAAAAGAGCGGGGACGGGCGGGCCAGGGCCCCAGGGCCCTGGCTCACATGCAGCCCCACAAAAAGCAGAGACGACGGAACTCCAGCCGCGCACACCAACCGCTACCTAAGCTCAGCACCACACACCTCCGTTACAGTCTAGGCCATGCGACCCGCCCGTCCACCGCCCCCGCCACTGACGCGCACACCACGCTCTTGCCCGCTCGCCTTGCCGGCAGGCGGCACGCAGCAGCCGCCTGACGCCACACCCTTCCTGCGCACGCCGCGCCCTTGCCAGAAAAGAGACCCTCCCCTCAACGAACCCTAGCATGCTGCCCTGGCTGACGCCGAGGGCGGTGCTCAACGCCCCGTGCAACCTCCCAAACAGCCAGGGGACATACCATTTTAAGCAGTCGGGGGACAAAAGACCCTGAGCACAAGCTCTGGCCTTGACCCAAGACCGACCACCACAGTGCTGTCGATTTGTTGAAGCCAGCAACCCCTGTGCACGCCCGCTACCCCCCTGGCAGGACTCCTCTGCGCAGCAGCACCTCTGCGCACATCATGTTGCCTGCAGGGGGGAGGGAGTGGGGGCGGGCCCTCCCGGAGGAAGGTGCGCTAAGCCCGCAGTGGCCCGCCGGCAGGCGCCCAGTCACCCTACACGGCAGCATGCACCGGCCCGAAGCAGCCCGTGGTGCACGCACCTTCAAGGCTGCACACCTCCCCCGGCCCCTGCCCACCAAATAGTTCTCCTATGCAGTGCGAAACGTGCGGTGCGCATGCACAGACCGTGCACGACCGCCGCCACCAAAAGAAGCCACAGGAGAGACAAGCTGCAGTCTGTACACACAAGCTCCTGCGTCCGCCCGGTCAAAAGCCCTCGCCCGCCTGCAACCCCCTCAGTCCGCACCCCTGAAAAGCCACAACGCGGAGTCTGCTGTGGGCTAGTGGGGGGGCCTGCCCATACACGGAGCAGCGCAGTGCCCCGGCCGCACTCCGCAGCCGAGCCTGCCGGCATCGTGCGGGCCTACTGCCCTTCTCTTGCTGGACAATCACTACGCCCGCTAGCACCTTCGACATGCCAGCCGCGCTCCTCGCTCGTCTCCTACATTCGTACCCGCGGCACGCCACAGCCAGGCAAAAGAGCGGCCAGAAAGGCGGGCTGCTATGGTCAGTGCTCCTAAGGCCACGTAGTGGGCATCATGCGTGCCATGAAGGGCGGCCCAGATCCCGCCGGGCCATACACCCAGCAGGAGGGCCAGGCAGCGTCTAGGCCCCGGGCCTGCGCGCCCATGCCCGCGTTGAGACCGCGCGCCATCGGCAGGGGAAACGGAGGGCGGGCCCGAAAGAGGGCTGGTGGTGGGGCAGGTGCCCCAGCGCCAGCAGTGCGCGCGTCCCGGCGCTTGACCCCTGCCGCGCATGGCAGGGGATCCTGGGAGAAGCGCCGCTTGCCAGGTCAGACCCCCCCCTACTTGCCTCAACGGTTCCGCGCGCCCGCGCTGCAGTGCCCTCCCAGGGCTGCAGGCTGAGCAGCGACTGCAGCGCGGCGGGACGTGGCCATGGCCACCGCAGGACATGACAACAAAAAGCAACACAGCTCGATGCCAGGGCCCCGCGCCCGAGCCGGCCGAAACAATGCGCAGACAGCAAGTGCTCTGTACAACGTTACCCGAGAGCTGCGGCACATGCATGCACGCAGCCTGCCGCGCCAGCGGCGCCCTGCGAACGGCCGCCCGCGCGCCGCGCAAGCTTGCTGCGGCTGTGCGCCAGCAGCCGCCTTTCTCCCCAGGGCAGCCCAGTCCCCCAGCCCGGACGCTCCTTGGAGCCGCGCCCCCGCCGCCAACCAACCCTGGTGCTGGCGGCGCACCCATGCTTCGCCGGCAGCTCAGCATCCCAAGGAGAGATGCGCCTACGCCCGCCTGCGGCTGCCTTGCCCGCTGCCGCCTTGTCTTCGCCCAACAGCGGCGCCCGCGCGCACGCCGCGCCGCGCAGTGGCCTGCGGACGCACCTGCGGCGGCCTGCCCTGCCCTACACCGCTGCGCCGCGCCGCGGCGAGGGCGCGTCGGCGGGCGCCGGCGCGCTCGCGGCGCCGGCGGACGCGGGGCCCGCATGGCGCGCGCCGCCGCCGCGCCGCCGCGCGGCGGCCGTGGGCGCAGGCGGCGCGTAATCGGAGTCGTCGTCCTGCCGCGCAGGCTGCAGGGTGTGAGACAGGGCGCTCGCGAGCGCCCCACGCCGATGCGACCCACACGGCGGCCGCCGTCGAAGGCAAACGCTGCGCTGTGGTGGGACCCACGTCTGTGCGCGCTTCTGAGTCGCGTTCCTGCCCAAACGCCAGCTCATTGTACGTGGCTATTGTACGTGGTATAACAAGCCCTGACACCTTCCCTGGCATGCCCACCAGCCCCGCTCATGGCCTGTGACAGCAAAGGCGGAAGCGCTGCCCTCACGGGAGTGCCTCCCAAGACGACACGGGTGTGCGGGCGGCGGGGGCGGGCGGGGCACCTGCGGCACGGCGCGGCCGGGGGAGTCAGCGCCATCGCCGCCGCGCGCGCTGGAGCGCCGCCCGCTCGGCACGAGCAGCCCCAGCACGGGGTGGCGCGCGCTGGCGCTGACCTGGCGCGCCAGCGCGCCGCCGCGCCCGCCCCTGCGCCCGCCGCCGCCGCCGCCGCCGCCGCCGCGCGCGCCACCGCCGTGGGGCGCCGGGGCCGCACGGCCGAAGTGCCCGCCGCTGGGCGTGGCGCCCCGCGGCGTGAAGTCTGCTGGGCCCTCGGACAGCGTCTCGCTGGAGCTGGCGGGCCCGCCGCCGGCACGCGGCGTGGCCGCCGCCTCGGGGTCGAGGCTCGTCAGGCACAGCAGCGTCTTAGCCGCGAGCCTGCGCCAGGGCGGGGCCGGGTCAGAGCCGGGCGGCCGCACGGTCGCGCTGGGTGGCGCTGTCTGCCCGTCACGCCCGGACCAGGTGGGTCGCGGCGCTGAGTATAAGCTAAGAGCAAACGCATGCGCGAGCATGCACTCGAGTGCACGCGCCAGGACGCGCGGAGCAGCAGGCGACAAGGCCCTCCACAGCAAACCGACACCTTGCCATTTGCACCTCGCCGACAGGCATGCACCTCTAGCTGCCGAGCACGCCTTCACGCAGCCGGCCTGCACGGGAGGGCCGCCCCAGGGTCTCGCACATGTCGGTCGACTCGGTGCTGCCGGCGCCGCGCGCGTCCTCGCCGGCGCCGGGCTCGCCGCGCTGGGCGGCCGCGGGCGCGGGCGCGCGGCCGGCCCAATTCGCCACGTGGCCCTGGAATGGGTTTACGGGCGCAGCCCTGGCGCAACGTCACGCGCGCCCGTCAGGCAGCCGCACGCTCTGCCGGGCCCCGGCCAGTGCATGCCAGGCCCTGCATGTGGCTGGGCCAAATATCTCTGGCACCAGCGCACCGCGCTTTGTATGCCCCTGCGGCGGATAGGGGCAACGCATTTGTTTCGAAGGCAAGGCCCAGAAGCCTGGACAGCAAAGCACCACGCAGGAGCACGCACCTCCACATGGAGACTGCAGCGCTGGGCCAGCCTAGAGCATGCCTGTGAGACACATCACATCGTGTTGAGGCAGGGGCGCACCCGCGCCCGCGACTCCTGCCGCCGCGGCCCGGCCCGGTGCGCGCGCCCGCCGCGCTCCGCACGATGCTGGTCACCTCTGCGCCGGCGGCCGCCACATCCGCGCGCTGCCGCGGCCGCCGGCCAGACGGCACGTGTGCGTCGGGGCTGCCGCGACCGTTCGGAGCCCTTGGCAGTTCCAAGCCGGCGTGGGCGTGAGCCAGGGCGGAGCCGGGGCCGGGAATGTCCGCGCCAGCCTCGGCCCCCGCGCCGCGCCGCCCCGGCAGCGGCTCGCCGGGCGAGCGCGGCGCCGCGGCGGCGTCCTGCAGCACCACGGGCATGCTTTCGAGGGGCGGCAGGCCTGCGAGCCCTGCCGGCCCCGCCGGCGCGCCCGCCGCCGCGGACAATGGCGGCAGGCCGGCGGCGCGGCCGGCGCGGCCGGCGGCCAGCAGGGCCTGCAGCCCCGCCGGGAGCGCGCCCGGCTGCGCGCGCAGCTGCGCGGCGACCGGCGGCGGCAGCGCCGCCAGCGCGGCCGCGAGCCCCGCGCCCGGCGCGGCGGGCTCGCCGCGCGCCGCGCCCGCGGTCGCGCCCTTTTCGTCGCCGGCGGCAAGGCCCCCGGAGCTGGCGCCTGCCGGGTCGCCGCCCTGCGACACGGCGGCCTGCATGGCCGCGGCAAACGCGGCCGCCTGCGCAGCAGCATGCGCCTGCAGCTGCAGCAACTGCTGCGCGTGCGCGGCCGCATGCGCAGGCCCCGGCCCCGGCTGCGCCCACGCGGCCGACGCCGGCGGCCGCGGCGCGCCGGGCTCGGGCGGCGGCGCGGCCTGCAGCGCGCCCGCCAGCTGCTGCAGCGCCGCGGCCGGCAGCCCGGCCGCGCCGGCGCTGGCGCCGCCCGCCTCAGCGCCCGCGGGCGGCGCGGCCTGCGCGGCCGCGCCCACCGCCTGCAGCAGCATGGCTGACTGCGCCGGCGGCAGCTGCGCCAGCTGCGCCAGCAGCGCCTGCGCGTCGCCCGGGGCCTGCCCCTGCGCGCCCGCCGCAACGTGGGTCTGCACCGCACGCACGACAGCGGGCAGTTTCCGGGGCAGCAGGGACGCCTGCTCACTTGCTCGCGCTGCCTGTGCAGTCGCGCAATCAGGCAGGGCGTGCGTGCGCGCCTGCAGCGTGCGCAGCGTGTATGCGGTGTTGGTCGACTCCTGCGGCCCGGCCGCGGCCAGGCGGTCGGAGCCCACGCCGGCGTCCGCGGCCATGCGGCCCGCGTAGCTGCGCAGCAGCGCCGCCGCCAGCTCCTCCTGCGCGCCGCCCGACAGAGGTTACCCTGGGTAGGGTTGCTCAAATCGGGTCACACCCAGAGGACGTCCTGGGCGCAGCCTGCTAAGCCTGGCATGCTGATTGCAGGCACTCGCACGCAGATCCACGGGCCATGCGCCTGCCCATACCTTGGGCGGCGCGGCGCGGCCCCTGCAGCCACGCTTCAAGCAAGAGAGCAGTCTGCATCGAAACGCAGCCAGGTCCTCTGCGGCTGGGCGACAGGATGCCGCGCGCGGCGCCCCCCGCCGAGCGCGGGCCGCGGGGCCGCGCGCGCCTGCAGGGCGCCGCCGCCGCCCGACGCGCGCGCCTGCGCCAGCGTGCTCTCCAGCGCGCGCAGGCCGTCCGCGCCGCTGCAGCTCAGCTGGCCCGACGACATCAGCCCGCCCGGCGGCCCGCGGCCCGGGCCGCCCGGCGCGCCGGCGCCCGCCGGCGCCCCCAATGCGCCCCCCGCTGCCGACCCGGACCCTGGGCCCCCGGCTGATGCGGCCGCCGGCCCGCGCGCGGCGCCCGGCTCCGCCTTAAGCGCGCCGGGGCTGGCGCCCGCGCCGGGGCGCGGCGCCGCGGTCTCGCCGGTCCGCGAGCCCTCGCGCCCAGAGAAGGGCGCGCCGCCCTGCCCCAACCCTGAGGGCGGCGAGCGGCCCGCGGCGGCCTCCGGCTCGCGCCGGCGCTGCGCGGCGTCGTCGCGCCCCGCAGGCGCGCTGCGATCCTGTGCGTGCGCCTGCGCGGCGCAGGCCCCCGCTGTCTGAGCACACATACAAGGCGCGTGCCAGGCCTACACGTACGACCTGCACACAACGCAGCCTCTTTACCCGAACTAGAGCAAATCAGCCTGCTCGAGCTCCCTTTCCACTGACACCAATGCTGGCAATTCAAAACAGACATTGAGACACACACAGGGGTGCATGGAGGAAGGCCCAGCATGCGTGCGCAAGCTTAAGAAACCTTTGATGCACACGTCCGCAGGTAGCCCTAAACCGGTATTGAACATGCGCTTCTCGATCAGATGACGGGAAGGGCACAGGGCAGCGGGCGCGCCTGCATGACGCTCTGCACGATGGACATGGGCACAGAGAACGCGCGCGTGCCGCCCAGCCCGGCGCTGGCCGCCTGCTGCCGCGCGCTCGCAGCCTGCCGCCCGCCCCAAACACGTCAGTGGGCACTGCATGGAAGGGCGCTCCGCGAGGTGATCCGGATGCGGCCCGACACGTCAGCCTCTATGTGGCGCGCCGCGCTGCGAGCGACAGCGCTCGCCGCTGCGGGCCGTGCGGCCACCTGTCCCAGGCATCTGAGCACTGGTGGGCCGGGTGTGCGCGGTGCTCGGGGGGTGCACATAGCGCATGCGGGTACACAGCGACGGGGTGGCCCTGGCGGCGCCGCGGCGCGCGCGCGCCTGCCCGGCGGCGGCCTCGGCGGCGGGCGCGCGCGGGAAGGGGGAACCGGACTCGTCGTAGTGCTGCCGCCCCTCCATGAAGGCGTTGCTGAACACGCGGTACGACGAGGACGCCTTGGTCGCCACCCTGCGCCGCAGCCGCGCGGTGGGCACGTTCCCGCGCCCGTGCTGCTGCACGGTGGGCGCCCGCGCGCGCGCGGGCTTGCGCAGGCTGCACCGGCTTGCGCAGGCTGCACCTCAGCCAGCCGCGCAGTGTGCGCCCTTGCATGCCCGTGCTGCTGCATGAGCCAGGCCCGCTCGGCGCAAGCTGCGTGCGCAGTCGCACGCAGGCAGGCAGGCTGCACGCGCACAGACGCGCAGAGCGCTCTCCCTCCGCTCGCCTCTCTGTGTACGCAGCCTGGGTGCAGCCCGCATGCATGGCACCCCGACCCCTCGCAGCGCACAGCTCCTGGACACGAACGCGCTGCGCTCTCGGCCGCGCGGGCCCCCCGCGGCCCGCACCGCATAGGCACGGTGTCCTGGAAGGCTTTGGAGCTGCGCTGAGTCACCATCTGGAACGGCCGCGCCGCGCCGCGCGTGGCCGCCGGCACCGAGCCTGCGCCGCCGCCGCCGCTGCCGCCGCCGCCGCCGCTGCCGCCGCCCTCGCCGCCGCCGGCTCCGTGACCGGCTGCGCCGCCCGGCGCCGCAGGCGCGGAGGCCGCGGGCCGCAGCGGCGCCCCCAGCGCCGCGCGGCTCAGCTCGCCGGGCTCTGCCAGGGCGCGCCTGGCAGGCGCGGGGTCGGGCGCCGCCGCGGCCCTGCCCTGTGGCTGCGCGGCCCGCGGCTTTGCCGCGGCCGCGGCCGCCGCCGCGCGCGCCTGCGCCTGCGCCTGCGCCTGCGCCTGGCCCTGCGCCTGCGCCTGCGCCTGCGCCTGCGCCGCCTGCTGCGCTAGCAGCTGCTGCTGGAACTGCGCCTGCAGGAGCTGGTAGAGCAGCAGCATCTGCTGCTGCTGCGCCGCCTGTAGGGGCGCCGGCGCGGCCGGCGCCGCCGGGTGCTCGCCCGGCGCCGGGAATGGGCTCTGCGGCGCGCGCGGCGCGTCCGCGGCCGCGCCGCTGTCGGCCGCCTGCGAGCGGTGTCGCTTCGCGCCCGGCGCGCCGCCCGCCGCCTCGAGCTCGCGCTTGCGATCTGCCGCGGGGCGCTGCGGCGTCACTGTACTGCCGGGATGAGCCAGCATGACATAATGCCTCCAGGCCGGGCCTGGTACGGCGCGTGCCGCGCTCCCATGCAGCACAAGGCGTACTGACCCACGCGGACGCCCGCACAGGGCAGGGACCCCAATGCGCGGAGTGGGTCCACGCGGACAATTCGGGCCGGGCCGCGCCGCACCAGCCTGCAGCTGTCCCGCGGGCCCCGCGCGCGAAAACGGCTGCGGCGTGGACGCAACTGCGTCCACGCTGGCCAGCGAGCGCAGCGCTGACACGCCGGAGCGCAGCGCGGTAACAGTGTCCTGCGCCGACATCTGCATGCTGCTCGCGGCCAGCTGCGCCGGCGCTTCCAACGCCGCGCCGTGCGCGTGACGTACGCCGCCGGTCAGATCGCCCTCGGACTCGTCTGTCACCTCTGACGCGTGCGCGGGCGAGGGGTTGCGCGGCAGCCGCACGCCCTTGCTCTCCACGCCGCCGCAGTCACTGGATGTCATCCTGCGCGCCCCGCGCGCACGCCTTGGGTTCTCTGTCCGGGCCCGGCCGCGATTGGTTGGTTGGCGCGCGCAACTTGCGCAAGCTGCGGTTGCGATGAGCGTTGCAGGCGCCGTGCGCACGCGCTGGGCGCCGCGGCGCCTGCGGGGCGCCCGCCCCGCTGCACTTCCTCGCAGCCAGGAGGCGGGCCGCGGCAGCAACGCCGACCACGCCGGCCATGTCTATCCGGCCGGCTGCACGGGGGTGCTGCCGCCAGGAGCATAGCACGGTGATCGTGCAGCCTCGGCGCCACAGGTCGCCACGATCGGCGTGTCCGGGAACAGTACTAAAGGTACTTGCACAACCAAGTAGCAGGCAGGTGCAGGGCAAGGCCCACCACGCAGCTCCCGTGGCAACGCCGGGCGCACACCCAGCCCGCCACACTGCGCACCGCTCTGAAACATTCTCCATACACGCCCCGCCCCGCTCCGGGGACTGCTCTCCGCCCCACCAGCGTCGTCAGGTCCACTTCTGCCGCCGGGGCAGGAGGCCAGCATTCTTCGCTTAGCTAGCAGGCTTTCCCCTGCCTGGAGGTGCCATAGGGCTGGCCGGGTCCGACGACTGCTCAGGTGCCTCGGTGCCCCTAGATAGAACCGACGCCTGCACAACCCTCTTGGCAGGGTGACAAGGCAGTTTTTTCTCCCTTTTCCTTCACATTGGTAACATATGCACCCATCAGCCAACGCACGCGCAGTCAACGCATGAACCTCCCTTGGCGCCCGCTCCGCGGCCGCGTCGCAACGCGCTTGCGGCGACCCCTCCACGCGGCCTCGCTGCGATCACCCGCTCGCGCCGCCGCCCTGCGCAAGCCCCCGCGCCCGCACCTCAGCGCCCGGGCCGTGCAGGACTCAGACAGCAGGCCGCGAGCGCCGGGAGCCAGGTGCGCGGGTGCGCGCCTGCGGCCCCAGCTGCGCCACGACGCCCTGCAGCTCGGCCAGGTACGCAGCCATCTCCTCGTCCGCGTCGACGGCCGCCACGGCGGCGGGCGCCGCGCGCAGCTGCCCCGCCGCGCCTGCAGCGCTGGGGGCCAAGCCGGCAGGCGCCGCAGCGGGGGCCGCGGCTCCGCCCGCCGCAGCGGGCGCCGGCTGCACAGGCTGCACGAGGCCCTGCTCGGGGACCTCGCAGGCGAGCGGGCGCGCGGCCCCGGCAGCTGCGGGCAACGCGTCTACCGGCGGCGGCGCGGGCCCGGCAGCTGCGGGCGGCGTCGGCCCGGCAGTCGGGGGCGGCGCGGGCCAGGCAGGTGGGGGCGGCCCGGGCTCGGCCGTTGAGGGCGGCGCGGGCTCGGGAGCCGGGGGCGGCGCGGGCAGGCGCCGCGAGTGGCCGCCGCGCGTCTGGGCGCCGCGGCCGCGCCGCGCCGCGGCGCCCGCGCCGAGCTCGCCGGACTGCGCGCGGCGCAGCGGCGCAGCCGGCGCGCGGGGCGCGGCCTGCCACATGCTGTCGTCATCGGGCGGCGACAGCGCGCGCGGCGCGCGCGGCCGCGCCGAGCGCCGCTCGCCGGGGCCCGGCACGCCCGGCACGGGGCCAGGGTCTGGCTGGGGACCCCGGGAGGCGCGGACGGCGGGCGCGCTGGTGCTCGCAGGCGCAGCCGGGCGGGGCTGCGACGGCGCCGCGGCCGGAGGTGGCGCAGCCACCGGCCGCCCGAGCGGCGTTGGCCGGCCTGCCAGCGGTGTCGGCCACGCCGCAAGGGGCGGCGCGCGCCCGCGGGCCCTGCCTGCGCCCCTGCCGCGGCCGCTGCGGCCTGTTCTGGCCGCCGGCGCGGGCCCCGCTGCGGCGCCCCGCCCGCCGCGGCCGCGGGCAGCGCTGCCGGCGCCGGCGGCGCGCTCGGGCGCCCAGCGCGGCGGCGGCAGCACCGGCGCCGGGCGCGCCGGCGCCGCGGCCGCGCCGCCGGCGCGCGGTGCGGCGACCGCGCGGTCGGCGGGCGGGCGGCGCGCGGGCGCGTCCGCGAACGGGCGCTGCGCGGGCGGGTCGGCGCTGGGCGCGCGCGGCGAGTGCGGCGCCAGGCCGAGCAGCGTCTCGGCCGCGCTCTCCGCGCGCGGCGTGGCGTCCTGGATGGCCGGCGCGCCCAGCATGCGCGCGGCCGCGCCCTCCAGCGCAGTCAGCCGCCCCACCGCACCCCTGGCACCGCGCCGCCCGCGCCTGGCTCAGCGCCCGGCTCAGCGCCGGGCATGGCCACCCGCCCCCGCCGTCTCGAGGAAACACGCTCACAAGGCGGCCACGCAAGCAAGCTCGACCTGTGGGCGGTTGTCTTCGCAGCACTGCATGCTGTTGCCCCTCACGACCGACGCCGGCAGCCGCGCGGCGCGCGGGCGCACCGGCTGGCGCGCTCCATGCGCGGCGCGGCGGGGCGCGCGAAGGGCGCCGGCAGCAGCGCAGCCGCGGTGTAGGCCTCGACCGGGCCGCCGCCCGCGCCCTCGGCCGCATGCTGGCGCCAGCCCAGGCGCGCGCGCCACGCGGACGCCATCACCCAGTCGCCGTCCTGCCGTGGAGCAGCAACCCCTCAAGGCCGCCAGTAAGGCCCTTGTGCGAGGCCGCGGTGCTGCAGCGGCCGTCCTCCGCCGCCGCCCAAATTGCCTTCCTGATCGCGAAGCGGCACGCCCTGAAATTGCCACAAGGGCGTTAGTGCGAGGCCGACATTTTGCAGCGGCCGTACTTCGCCAGTGCCCAGTCGCCGTTCTGCCGCGGAGCAGCACCCCGTGAGGCCGCCGGCAGGCGTCTGTGCAAGGCCGCGCTTCTGCAGACGCCGGTCTCCGCCATTGCCCGGTCGCCGTTCGCCGGCCTGCCGCGGCGCGGCATCCCTTGAGGCTGCCGCGCCTCACTTGTGTGAGCCCGCAGCTCTGCAGCCGGCGCCCTGTGCTACAGGGGCGCTTTATGACTGCGCCAGGACAGGTTTATTGAGAGCCCGCGGCTACCCAGCCGCCGTCCTGCAGCAGGGGAGGCACTTACGTGGTCGCTGGGAGGCCCCTGCATAATCCCATGGCACTCGCCGTGCTGGACAAGGCGTGTGCGAATGCGCACAGGCCAGGCCAGGCAGGCCTAGGATCAGTCTCCGCACAGCCGCCGGTGCAAGGCTGAACAAGGGAGACGCTGGCACGCTGCGACGGGCTTGCAGGCCAACGCGCACCACACGGCCTGCAATGCGGGCTCCTGCCCGCTCACGACACAAGCAAGCCCATCTCCAAGATAGCGATCGGGGTCTCCCACCCTGGCTGGTCCGGGAGCAGCCGACAGGCGCGCGGCTCCGTCTGACCTGGCAAGAGCTGGCACGGTGGCTGGCCAGGGCGCGGGGTAGGGTAGGGCAGGGTAGGGACGACGCGCGCGCGCTCGCCTGCACAGGCTCAATGAGCCCGTAGCCAGATGCCTCGCCCGGGTGCGCCGCGCGCACGTGGTCGCCTGGCACCTCCCAGTCCTCACCCTGCGCCCGCCCCGTGCGACCCGTGCTCTGCCGGCCTGGGCCTGCCGCTCTCCAGGAGCAAGGGGGCTTCTTGCGTGTGGTTGCAGAGCAGCGGGACTTCTGTCTGCTCCAGGCAGGCAGCCGGCTAGGCTGCAAGCCTGAGAAGTGAGTGAGCAATGGGCGGATGGGCCCAAGACAAATGTTCAGCACAGCGCGCATGAATTCGCTCGGCTCAAGAGGCAGCAGCTGGCTGGCGCACAGGCGTGTTGGCGTGCATGCGCGGCTCGGCGTTGCCGCAACCGCCGCGCGGGAGAGCGGGCCCAGACCACGCAGCTACGTGTGGGGTCGGGGGCGCGCCTGCGGGCAGGTGGGCAGCAGGTCCACCTTAAGCGCGACGGGGATAGGGTAGGGTAAAGGGCCCGCGCCTGCGGGCAGGTGGGCGTTGGGTCCACCTTAAGCGCGACACAGCCGTCCGCGCTGCGCGCCTGCACGGTTCCCGGCCACCAGCTGCCGCCCTGCGGCCAGAAGCCCTGCGCGCCGGCGCCCCGCGGTTAGGCCTGCGCAGGCGGCAGCACGCACCGCGCCCGACAGCCCAGCGCGCAAGGCCGCGCCGGCGGCCTGGCCGGCATACAGGCTTTCCGGCGGCGCGAGGACGTGCGGGTCTGGATGTGCCGGGGCGCTGCGCGGCCGCGGGCGCTGCGCATGCTGGCCGCGTGAGCGCCCCGCTCAGAGCGCCACGCCTCTCACACCAGGCCTTGGGGCTGGGCCATGCGCGCATCACTAGGACGTAGGGCCGGTTCGGGGTAGCTGTTGGGGTAGCTCCCGCGGTGGACCCGCGCAACGCGTGGCAAGCAATTACGCGTGTCCGCCCGCTGCTCCCCTGGCGCACGGCGACGCCATGCCCCTCGCGTGCCGGCAGGCACAGACACATCCGCTCTTACACAAGTGCTGTATCCAGGTCGTGGGACCGTCGCGGCGGCTGCGGGCGCCGGGCGCGCCTCGGCGCGGTCGCCGGCGGCCCACTCGCGCGCGGGCGTGGGCGGGCGCGCGGGCGCGAGCGGGCGCCGCAGCGCCACCGCCGGCGCCTCGCCGGCCGCCGGCGCGTACAGCAGCGGCGCCCAGTCGCGCTCTGGGGCATGCTCGCGCACCGGGGCGGCCGCGGCGGGCGGCTGCCCCGGAGCATCGCCCGCTGCCGCGGGCGCGTCGCCAGCGGGCGCCGCGCCGCGCCCGGCGGCGGCGGGCGCGGCGGCCGCAGGCTCGCCCAGCTCGGCTGCAGCCATGCCAGGGTCGGCGTTGGGCGCCGGCTGCGGCGCGGCGCCGCTCGGGGCGGCGTCCATGCCGGCAGGGGCGCCGACGGGCGGCTCAGCGGCGATCCCGGCAGCACCAGGGGGGCTGGACGGCGGCGCCACGCCCGGCGCAGCCGGGGCGCGCGCTGTCTCCCCCGCGGACTCCAGCTCGACATGGAAGCGCCAGCCGCCCTCGTAGCGGCTGCCGCGCACCGCCTGCAGCAGCCACCGCGTGCTCAGCCGGCCGGCTGGCCTCCCGAGCGGGAGCAGCGCGGTGCATGCTGCTGGCTGCTGGCCAATGGCTGCTGGCTGCTGGCTGATGGCGAGACACCAGAGACAGGCGCTGGAGACCGCATACACGTCATCTACCGCTGTCCTAGGCCGCGTGTGGGCTTTCTGTGTAGGGTTAGGGTAGGTTATTCTGTGGAGTCCGCACCTGCAGCACGCGCGCGCGCAGCCAGCCGCCCAGGTACCCGGCCTCTCGCGCGCGCACCTCCACCGCCTCGCCAGGCTGCGGGAGCCCCACCGGAGGACCCCCCGGTCCGGCGCCAGCGGCATCTGGCGCCCCCTCCGCGGCCCCGCCCGGCTGCGGGACCGGGTCAGGGTGGCCGCTCCCAAGGCCCGCGCCCAGCGCGACAGGCCGCACCGGCCCGACCACGGGCCGGTCCGGCGCCGAGCGCGGCGGCCGCCCGATAGTCCCGAGCGCGCTGAGCCGCGGGCGCTTGCGCACGGGCGCGCGCGGCGCGCTGGCCCCGCCCGGCGCGGCCGCCGGCACTAGGGTCTTGGTGACTGGCGGGAGCGCCACGCCCGTCTTGCCCGCGCGCGTGTCCTGCGGCAGAGCAGCACACCGCCCATTCGCGGCGCTGGGGGCCTGCATGGTTCAGGTTGCGGCAGTGTACGCTCGGCACACCCATACACAGGTTGACGGCAGGGCGACCAGCTTTGCTCACAAGTTGGAACTGGCCTCAAGAGCCTGCTCGTGTGGCCTGCGACCAGGGCCCATCCCCAGGCTCCCCGCACAGGGCCGCCTTGCAACGCAAGCACGCTGGGCTTGATCTAGCACGCTGGGCTTGCCCTGTGCATGCTGGCCGTGCCCCACGCATGCCGGGCTTGGAATTCACAACCCAGACTCGACCGCATTCCAGCGTGCCGGCCTTGGCCCAGGCGAGCACGCGACAAGCGAGGCCGGGGCGCGCGCCCGCTCGAACAGCGCCAGCGTCTCGGTGTACATGCGCTTGAACTTGAACGACTTGTCGGTCATGGAGTCGGGCGCGCCCAGCGCGCGCGCGACCGTCGCCCACAGCTTGGCCTCGGCAACCTGCGCGGCCGCGCCGGCGGGGCAGGTCAGTATTTCATGGCGCACGGGATACAATTGACAACTTGCTTCTGCGCGGCGACTGCCGCCCGCCACAGAGGCGGCGACCTGCGCGGCTTTGTGCAGGGCAGCCACAGGTCCTGCACTGCTCGCAGGTAGGGGAGGGTAGCGGCCAAGGTGCACGTCTCAGCGCTGGCCTGCTCAGAGGTGGTACAGCGTGAGGTAGTAGCATAGCGCACAGCGGGGCGGGTCGCCGAGGACAGCGGCCTGCAGGCGCGCCGAGCGCGACGCTCCCGGGCTACGTCCTGGGCTACCCTGTCCTGCCAGCGAGAAGCAGGGCGCCACACCGCATCCAGGGTTACCCTGTCAGTGCCAGGCAGAGCGCCGCCCTGCATCATGCCCGCCGTAGACCTGCACCACGTGCCACCGCTTCTGGGCTATATCCTGGGCCATCCCGTCAGCGCAGGGCGCCGCACCATGTCCTGCCCGCCGTAGGCCTGCACCATGTGCCACAGCTTGTACACGGAGACCGCCTTGCTGTACATCCGGGGCTGCACGAACGCGCGACCGGTGCGCTCGTGCCACTCCTGGGCACGCGCACGCGCAAATGTAAAAATCCCTGATTTCATACTTGCCCCACCAGCATCGCCCGGAAATAGCCTTCCTATGCAGATTTTGTGATGTAAGTCAAATACACACTTAGACGGCGTTCATTCAAATTGTACTGCCAGGTACGCATGCGCACTGGACTGTCCTGCACGGAGGTACAGGCCACAGCCTCTCGCTGATTGGGCATAAACGCACGAGCTCCGCTGCCGCTGCCTACGGCGCTGTGCGCTTAAGGGCTTCGCTCGCCTGTGCGCTTCTGCGCTTGCACTCCAAACGCCCTCAAAGAGCCGCCGGCTAGACAGGCAGCGAGGCTGGTATGCCTCGTGAGGGACATCCCACCCTAACCCTACCTTCGCAGCTGAGCTTTGCTGAGCTCGGTGTGTGAAAAGGGCGCGGCGCACCATGAGCGCCCGCATGAACTCAGCCTCGCTCTCTTGCGTGTAGGGCGGCGCGGCCGCGGCGGCCTCCTGGCCGGGCGGCTCGCCGCCCCCGGCGCCGTCCTCTTCATTGGGCGGCTCGCCGCCCCCGGCGCCGCCCTCCGGGTCGGGCGGCTCGCCGCCTGCAGCGCCGTCGTCCTGGCTGGGCGGCTCGCCGGCCGCGGCACCGCCGTCCCGGCCAGGCGGCTCGCCGCCCCCGGCGCCCTCCGCCGCGCGCTCGGAGGGCGCCCCGCCCGACCTTGGCCCAGCTGCCTCCCCGTCAGAGCCTCCATTAGGAGCCTGCCCCGGCCCCGGCCCCGCCGGCCCCGGCCCTGGCTCCGCCCCACCGCCGCCCTCGACAGGCGCCTCCCCCGGTCTTGGCCCCGCCTTCTCTGACCCTGGCCCCGTCTCTTCCGGCACTGGCCTTGCCTGTTCTGGCACCGGCCCTGCCTCTTCCGGCACCGGCCCTGCCTCTTCCAGCATAGGACCCGCCTCTTCCACGCCGCCGTCTTCAACAGGCGCCTCCGCTGGCCATGGCCCCGCCTCGTCCGGCCCATGCCCCGTCTTTTCCAGCCCCGGCCCAGCCTCATCCCGGCCGCTGCCGCCAAGAGGCGCCTCGGCCAGGCCTGGCCCCGCCTCCTCCGGCCCAGGCCTTGCCTCTCCCGGGACCGGCCCCGCCTCCTCCGCACCGCCGCCGCCGACAGGCGCTTGCCCCGGCCCTAGCCCCGCCTCCTCCGGCCCTGGCCCCGCCGCTTGCAGCCCCGGCCCTGCCTCCTCCGCACCGCCGCACTCAACACTGCCGCTGCCAACAGGCGCCTCCCCCGGTCCCAGCCCCGCCTCCCCCGGTCCCGGCCCCGCCTCCTCCGGCCCTGGCCCTGCCTCCTTTCTCGCTGTCCCCATGCCCCCAAGCCCTGGCCCTTCGCCCCCTCGCCCCGCGTCGCCTGCCTCCGCGCCGGAAACCACGCTCGTTGCGGCCTCTTGCGCGCCTGCCTGCTCATCGACGACCGCTTCGCCGCCGCCCGCGCCGCCGCCGCCCGTGCCGCCGCCGCCCGCACCGCCGCCGCCGCCGCCGGACTCCATGGGGTCGTCCAGGGTGGGCCACTGCGGGTACGTCACAGACCCGCCGCCGGCCCCGGCGCGGCCCAGCGCGGCGCGCTTGGCTGGCGGCGGCTGCGCGCCGTCCGCGGTTACCGGCCGGCCGCCGACCGCGTCGGCCGCCCCGCGTTTCCGGGACGCGCCCGCGCCGCCCGGGCGGTCCACGCGCGATGCGCTGGGCGGCTCCTCGGCGCCGCCCCCTGGCTGCCCGCCAGCGCCGCGGGAGCTGCGGGTGCGCGCGGGCGGAGCGGCGTGCTGGCGCGCGCCTGCGCTGGGCTTTGCAGGCCCTGGCTTAGGGACCGCGTCGGCGCCGGCGGCGGGGGCTGCTGAGCCGGCGCTGATGCGGCGCGCGTCGATGGCGTACAGGCGGCTGTTGGGCATATGCACCGCGCCGCGCAGCTGCGCGCGGGTGCGCAGCATCTGTCAAGCGCGAACAAGAACCTGAACTCATCCTTGCATGCACGCTGGGCTGGAGCTCGCAGCACAAAACACATGCATAATTCGACACAGGAGCAAGGCATGTAGCTGTTCAACGAGCGTCGCAAGTGGACACCGTGAGTATGTGGTAGAATGGACTGCACCACTAATGGCATATAATATGGTGATTGCTTGGGTGCATGGAATCATCCTCAACAAGCTGGCATGACATGCGGGGAGCGGTGCGCGGGGCGCGACGCATCACAGCCGAGGCAGGGTCGGCCCGAGCGGCCGGCAGGGGGCGCGCCTCCCATGCGGCGCGGTTGCGCGTGCCGTGCCAGAAGCGCGGGCTGGCGCGCGGCAGCCAGCGCGCCGGCCGGTCGCACGCCAGGAAGCGCACCTCCAGCGCGTCCGCGCGGCAGGCCAGCACCTGCGGCGTCCATGCGCGCGCCCGTCGCGGCGGCGGCACCCTACCCTGCCCCTGACCGCGCCCCCCGCGGCGGCGCTGCGCTCCCGCTCCTGTGTGCTGCATGCCTGCTGGGCACAGGTTGGGCAGCAGAGCGGAGACTTTCAGAGTGCCTGGATGGAACGGAGGGGCGGTGTGCAGGCAGAGCCTGACCGGCTGCATGCATTGCTGCAAACAGCACACATGCGCAGTGCGTGCCGAAGCGGGCCGAGGCGAGCATGCATGCAGACAGCCACATGCACATGGCCACTACTGAACTCACGGGCGGTCCATGGGTCAGACTGCCCTTCAAGGGAGATAACGCCCACGCGCAGGCGGGTTTGACACATGCGATGCTGCATGCGCTGCTTGCCCCAGGCGCATGCGCGGCACGCCAGCACACGGATAACGGGAAGGGCCGCATGGCCCTCAGCAGACAGACAAACAGATAGACAGCAGACAGACCCTGAGGCGCCCCAGACGCAGACCCAGGCATGGCTGACAGCCAGCGGTGTGACAGCAGCGCGGCGGCGCGCCTCGGCCTCATAGAACATGGTGGCCGCGTCGTCGGGCGACACGAGCAGCTCGTCGCCCACGTCGGCCGCCACCTGCGCCGCCGGCAAACAAACTTTTATGAATGATACAAGGAGGCTTGCCTTTGCCACCAAGGACAAAGACTGCCTTGCTTAGCAGCACTCTCACCGCCGGCTCATCCCACGCGTGATGCGGAGGAGCAGGGCAGGAGCCCGGAAGTCGCCGTGCTGGCGAGCGAGAGTGCAGAGGGCACGCGCCGCAGAGTCCGGGTGCGCATAGGGCTGCTTCGTCCGCGCGGCGCAGCTCCAGCACACCCAGGCGTCGTCGTCGCCGCCGGGGACCTCGTGCTCGCCGGCTGGCCCCGGGCACGTTTCCCGAGTCAGCAGGCGCTTGCGCCGGCCCCGTTATACTTCATACTGCTGTGAACAGCCTGCCTCTATGGACGAAAAGTGCAAATCAGCAAGGCAAGAGAGGCACGCGACACCAACCAGCCACAGCAAGGCAATATTGTTAAATGAAGTAAACATCCTCGGTTCTGAGCAACACCAAATGCACGCTGTGCTTGAGCACGTCGCAGAGCTGTATGCAGGTCGGGCACCTCGCTTTCAAGCTCCACGGCTGCAGCAAGTGCGGGGCGCGCACCATAGCCCGCGCACTCAAAGTGGAACGCGGCCGGGCACAGGTCGCAGCACAGCAGCGTGCCGGTGCGGCCGCACGCGCCGCAAAAGTCCTCGTTGCCGTCGTCGGGCAGCTCGTAGGCGGCCCTGCGCGCGGCCGCTGCCTGCGCTGCAGGGCGTGCTGCAGTGCGCGCTCTCCCTGCCATTGCGCGTCAGCCGCTGACACGGCCGAGCGCGCCTCGGCACGCACCCATGAGTGTGTCAGGCGGCAGAACTGCTCTGCTGTCGCTTACAGACAGACATCGATTCAGCAATGCCTAGGCCCCATGCGCTAGGCCTGTTTGCCTCATAAGGGACCCCTGCAGGGTCCCACCCAGTGCTGAGCAAGCTCGGCCTGGCCGCACTGCTGCACTCTCTCAGGTATCTTGCGGGTGCGGGGGTAGGCAGCGGGTGCGGGGCGCGTTTCTGCCCCTACGCACGCTGCGACATCCTCGCGGCGCGGTCGCCCTTCCGTGACCGAGCGTGCCAGCAAGGGAGGCTGCGCGCACTAGGCAGGCAGGCGCTGCCTGGCAGCCCAGGGGGTTGCTGCGGGCCGGACCTGCGGCGCCTGCACGGCAGCGTGCTCGAGCGAGCCTGATCAGCTGCCGGACGCCCCGCAGCGATGGCCGCGGCGCCGTACATTGGCAGCAGGATCACGCTGCTGAGCAAGAGCCACATTCGCTATGAGGGGATCCTATACACCATCAACATGGAGGAGTCCACCATAGCGCTGCAGAACGGTGCATGCTGCGCTGCTCGCACGCCTGCCTGCCTGCCCGCCGGTGCCGTCCAGCAGCCCTGCCCAACCTTCACTGCCCTGCTGGGGAACCGGGCAGGACGTGCAGGGACACATGTCAGGCAGGCAACCAGACTGAACTTGCGCGCCGCGGGGCCGCAGTGCGCTCGTTTGGCACCGAGGGTCGCAAGCCTGACGAGCCGCAGATCCCCGCCAGCAACGAGGTGTTCGAGTACATAATCTTCCGGGGTGCGCCGCTTGTTTTGGCCGCCATGCCGCTTTCGCTCGGCCACTGGCCGACCGCTCACGCCGGGCTGGCCGCAGGAGCGGACATCCTGGACCTCACCGTGAACGCTCCCGCACCGCCCGAGTTCACGGACCCAGCAATCGTCTCTGCAACGGTGCTGCTCCTGCACTGCCCCTACCTGTGTTGCCTCTGTCGCGCGTGACCACTGTCCTTACAGTGCTAGTTTTGGATGGACTGTGGCTGCTGCAACGCCTGCTGACGCACCTCACTGTTTGCCCGCAGTCGTTGGCGCCCGCTGCGCAGGCGGGCCCACAGATGCAGGTAGCCCCCAGCCCCGCTGCAAGTAGTCGAGCCTCTGCTGCTCCACTGTCACCTCAAGTCCTCTTGCCTCTGCGCTGTGCCTAACACGGGGTGTGCGCCGAAGCAGGCGCCGCCGCTGCAGCCGTTCGACGCGGCCCCGCCGCGTGCGTCACAGGCCCTATGGGGCCCCCCGTCGCCGGCGCCGCCGCCGGTTGCGCAGGGCCCGCCGCCGCCGCCGCAGTACGCTGTGGCGCCGCCGCCTGGCGCGCCCCCGCTGCTTACCTGCGCACGTAGCTATGGTTTTTTTTGCCGTCAAGGGTTATGGTGCCTGGGTGTCTGCGGAGGACTGCGCAGGGAAGGCCACTCTCCAACTGTGCTTTATTTGAAGCCTCAGCGGTAGTGCTGTGCTGTGCATGTGGCTGCTGACCATGCGCGCGTGCGGGCGCGGCAGGCCCGTCGATGTGGGCGCCCGCGTTGCAGGCGGCGCCGCAGCAGCAGGAGCAGGCTGCAGCGTCGTTCTTTGACCAGCCGGGCGGCATGGGCGCTCGGCAGGGCGGCGGCGGGTACACAGGCCGGCCAGGTGCGCGAGGCGGGCGCTGCGCGCTGTGCGCGCCGCGTTCTGACGCGCAGGGTTGCGGGGGTCCCGCCGTGGATGCGGGCTGGACGCACTGCCCTGTCAGTCAAGGTCTGGCGGGCTCAGGAGCCTGTTGACTTGGCAGCTTAAGCACTGAGAGCTTGGGCACTGGTGCTGTAGCTTGTGCACTGCAAGTCGCCATTCCATGGCACTCGCAGGCAAGCAGAGTGCCAACTCTGGCGGCGCGCGCGCGGCAGGCGACCGCCTACAGCCGCCGCCCGGCACAGGCCGGCCGGCGCCCGCGCCTGCGCCGACCGTGGCCATCACGCCCAACGCGCCGCGCGGGCCGCCGCGGCCGCCGGCGGCGCAGCCCGGCTACGCCGGCGGTCAGCCGGAGTGGGCGGACGCCGCGGTGCGCGCGCGCTGACGCCTCTTGCTGCAAGAGCTGTGCAGCGCGCCTCCTCGATTGCCACATGCCTGCAGTGTCGTACCAGGCTTGGTTTTCCTGTCTCGGCGTTGCCCTGACTCGCGCGCTGGCCGCGCGCGGCACCGCACTGACGCGGCGCGCTGCTGCTGTGCAGCCGCCGCCGCTGGCGAATGGCGGCGGCACCGCGCAGCGCGCGGCGCCCCACCCAGCGCGGCAGCCCGGGGCGGGCGGCGGCGGGCGCGGCGCGCACGACGACTCCGCCAGGCAGCCCTACAACGGTGCGGCCCCTGGCTCAGCAGGTGGTGGCAAGGCGGCTGCAGAGGCGCGCGCTGCGGCTGTGCAGCGCGCAATGCGCAGGCCGCCGGCGCTGTGGCCCGGCGAGCCCTGGTCGATGGGACGCGCCGCGTCCTTGCGCTCGGCAGTGCCCGTAGCATGCAGAGCAGGCCGCCGCGCTGGTCCATTCGCTGCTGAGGTGCTGAGCGCTGCTGGGTATGGCACCGGAGTGCGCGCCGCTAGGTGAGCAGCAACAGATGCAGCCGGTGGCGTGCAGCAACGGGGACAGTCAGCACATGACATGGGCGTAGCTGTGAGGCAGCTGCATGCACCCGGGACCCCAGCCAGCGCTGCTCGACCATGGCCGATCCTGCTGTAAGCGCGGCAGGCGTGCCGGGCGGCGGCGCGCGCCAGCGCGCGCGCGGCGGCCGCGGCGGCCGAGGCGGCGGCGGCGGCGGCGGCGAGCGCGGCGAGCGCGGTGGTGGCGGCGGCGGTGATCGCGGCATGCATGCCGATGGCGTACGCGGCGGCGGCGGCGGCCGGGGGCGAGGCGGCGGCGGCGGCGGCGGCGGCGGCGGCGGCGGCGGCGGCGGTGGCGGCGGGCAGGCGCCGGCGCGGCCGCTCGCGCCCGTGCCGAAGGAGGACTTCGACTTCGAGGAGGCACTGTCAAAGTTTGATAAGGAGAAGGCGCGCGGGGCATGCCCGGCCTGGCCACGTGCGGGTCGCGCCCAGTGCGGGGCGTGGCAGCCGGCTGCGCCTCTCAGGCTGTGCTGTTGTGCCGTGTGACGTCAGGCGCGACAGCGCGCCAGTGCGGGCATGCGCGCAGCGTGCCTCGCCCGCAGCTGTGGTGGGATGCCCGTGGTGTCACACCAGGGTTGCGAGGCCGCTTCAGCTGCGCGGGCGTGCATGGGCCCCTGCGCGCTGCGCCAGCCGCGGGCGCCGAGCATGCGCCGCTCTCCGAGGCGCCGCGGCGCACGCGAGCGCGCGCGCACCGTGCCGCTTAGCGCCGAGGCGCCGCCGGGCTGGGATCGCGCCAGGGCTAATGCTATATCATGTGCCCTATGCCCAGTGCGTGCGCGCCCGCAGGAGGCCAAGGAGCCGCCGTCAGAGGAGGCGCCGCGGCCGCCGGCGGCCGCATACTCGGCGGACGCCTTCTTCGACGAGCTATCCTGCGAGGCCATCGAGCGGCTGAGCCTGGCGGGCGCGCCGCCGCGCCCGCGGCCGCGCTTCGCCGAGATGCGGCGCGTGGACGCGGAGACGTTCGGCGGGTCCGGCATCGCGCGGCGCGCGCACGGCGGGCGCGGCCGCCGCGGCGGCCGCGGGCGGGTGCGCGCTGCCGCCGCGCGTCGTTCCCCAGCCTGGCCCGGCCCTGCCTGCGGCCGCCGGGGCCGCACGCGGGCTCGTCGCAGCTGTCAAGCGCACGCCCGCGCGTGCTTGGTGGGCAGGGAGCCCATGCGCATGCGCGCAGAAGCGTTAATAGCTGTATCTGCCAGGCGGGTGTGGGGCTTGAGCTAAGAGTTGCATGCGTGCTGGCTGGCCTCTGCAAGTTTCTGTGCAGGTTCGTGCGGCGGGCGTGCGTGCGGCGGGGTTTCTGGGCAGCACTGGCGGTGCTGCGCCCATGCGACATTGCATTAGCTCGGCCGCATCGCCGCCCGTGCCTTTCGCCTGTGATGAGCACTGACGGCCCCTGAGCGCGCCTAATCAGACTGAGCGCCGCCGCGCTGACCGCACGCTGCTCGCGCAGGGCTACGGCCGCGGTCGGCCAGAACACACCAATGGCGTGCCGGCCGGCTGAGAGCGCGGTCGGCTCATGCGGAGGTCCGCACGCGACGGCGGGGGCGCCGCCGCGGCATGCGCTTGGGGAGGGTGGGGTAGCTATGAAGCGGAAGGCCTGCCATGGGAGCCCTGCCCAGGGGCGCACCGCAAGGGCCACGCAGGAGCCTGCTGGGCGGTGGCGCTGGCGCCCGCAGCTCTGCGGCAGCAGCACGGCGAGCTGATGCGGCGCATGCATGCCAGGCTGTCTGTAGCCCGGGGTGCGCTTGCAGGAGTCGGGAGCTTCTGCAAGCGCAACCCGGGCACGAGCGCCGGGGTGCGCTTGTGCCCCACGAGCGCTGTGGAGGTGGAGCACGAGCGCCGTGACCGAGCAGGAGCGCCGTTTCGAAGCGCAGGGGCTGGGTAGGACTGGGGGCAAAGACGTGGTGCTGGTGCCCTGTCTGCTGAAGCTCTCAGCAGGCTGCAGGACAGCATGGCAGCAGCATGCGCGCGTTGCCCCCTCGCCTTGCTGTGCTGGGCGCGTGCCCTCACCTTGCTGGGCCAGGCGCGTCCATGGGGCCAACAGCAGGGCGGCCGCCCCTTGGACTGGAGCGTGCTGCGCAGTTGAGGGCTGGCGAAGGTCGCTGTCCAGTCATGGGCAGGACTCCAGTTGCCGAGCTTGAGAGTGTGTGCCCAACCCAGGTATCAGCAGGCTTGCAGCCTGCGGCGCCGCTACGGCCAGGCCTGACGTGCGGAGCCACGCAGCCTATGGGCACAGGTTGACCCGCGGTGCTTGCCATCATTGGAAGGGTCAGGCTGTGCTCGTGCGCTGCTAGCGCACCCACACATGTATATTGCGGCGCTTGCAAGTGGGCGGCTCAAGTAAAATTCTTCCTGAACTGAAATTCTTCCTGAAGTAAAATTCTTCCTGAACCCTATGCTACCCTTCAAGCGTTGCTGCCAAACGCTTCAGTACACCTCCAGAAGCCGTTGTAACGATCGGACCGTCCTGCCTCTTCAAGCAGAGGAGGTTGCGGCGCAGTCTGCAATGGCTGACAGGCAGGACAAGGCAGTCCTGGGGCTGCTCATCTTCCTGGCGCGCCCTGCTTTCCCTGCGGCCGCTCTCGCAGTGAGACAGCCACTGCATGAGGCTTGCGGCGACTGCTGCTGCACAACACCCTGCGCAGCGGCACCGGTGCACTGAGCCGCCCGCGCGCGCCAGGTGTGCTGGAACGTCATCATCCTGGCGCGCCCACGCCGTTGCAGAGTTTGTGGTGCTGCTGCTGCTCCTGCGTGTTGCCAAAAGCTCGCCGGTGGAAAGCAGGTTCCGGAGCGGTGCGGCCACTTGACTGACACCGGGCCTCTGCGCGGAGGCAGGCTGTCGCGGGCGCGACGCTGCACCAGCTGTACGAGATCGGCAGCAAGCTCCACTAGCGCTGCACGCGCCGGCCCTGCGCAGACCTGGCGTGATGCGACTGTCCGGAACAGCGTGGCGCAGCGGCAGCGACGCCCCGCACGCCAGCACTGAGGGTGCAGCGCGGACCCGCTCCAGCGTGGGGCTGCACGGCGCTGCTTTACGGCGCGGGCAGCTGCGGGTCTGTGCAGATGCGGGGTGAGCGCTCTGCCTGCCTGCTATGCCAGGGCGTGAGAGGCGCGCAGCAGGCGTGGGGCCTGGCGCACCTGCTGTCTCGAGTACCTGCTTAGGCGCACACGCAGCCAGCTGTAACAGAAGCCCATCCCCGCGGAGCCACCAGCCGAGTATCCAGGTATTTGCACGTCGGTTGCTGCTTCAAGTCGTTTACGCCTATGAACTGGCGAGTGAGGGCAGGCCACATGCGTGGCTGCTCACCAAGAGCCGTCTGCTCTGCTCAGCGCCGCGTATGCATGACATGACATGGCACATCATGGCCGATGACTTCCATAGCCTCCTTTTTGGCCAACGGCCAAGGCCTGCATCCGGAGCAAACAACTGCCCCATGTGGCCATGCCGAATTCCCTAAGCCCTACCGACACAAACCTAGAGCGAGTACCGAGCTGCTGGCAATTGCCAGCTCTGCTATGTGTGTATCGTCCCGTGCCGGCCCCCTTTCCTGCAGCAACCAGGAGCTTGTACAAGGCAGCGTGGTGGTGAGGTAGCTCTGCCAGGGCAGGCAGGTCGAGCGGCCAACTAGCAGCAGTCCAAGGGCGGTTACTGCAGTTTTGGCAGGGCAGCTTGGAGGCCGGTGGTCGGACCTTCTGAGGGCCATACTGCCCGCGGTTGCTGGGCGTCCCTGCCGGGGGGGAAAGACAGTTGTGACTGCGGTCTGGGCCGAGGCGTGCGTGCAGCTTGGCTCGTCGCAGCCATGATGGCCGAGCCGCCTCCGGCCTCCTCGTGGGCAGCAGCGCACACTGCGCTGCGGGCTTGGCGGCTGCGGACCACGCTGCGGGTACTCAGGGCCGAGCTAGTCGCAGCTTCAGCGATTGTCGCTCTGGTGTCCGTGGTGACCTCGTGCGCGGCCAGCTCGAGCGGCCTCCAGCGGCTGCTGGCCAGCTGGTGCTGCGTGGAGCTGCTGTTCTACGCCCTGCACCGCTGGCGGTGCGTGCTCGAGTTTGAATGCGGCCACTTCTAGTCACCGGTCTGGAGTGTTGGAGCAAGCTCGGGCCCGTGGGCGCTCCTGCTGTTCTTGCTTGCAGTCCAGCCAGCCACAGCTGCAGCAAGCGAGGCAAGGCTGCGTGGCGCGCGGCGTTGGAGAAGTGCGGGGGCGGCAGTGGTTTGCGCTTGAGACGGGCTGGGAGCACCTCAGGGGGCGGCGCTGCTCTTGTCTGGCTCAGCTGGCCGGCTGCCCAAGCTGCGCCCTGGCGATGGGCAGCAACAGACTCCAACAGTTGGGCGCGCGCGTGCGCTGACGCGCAGCGCTTGCCTTGTCGCACACGCCAGCCGAGCGCACCGATCAGTTCTGGCTGCCAGGTGCTGCAGCGCTGCGTGGGCAGGCTGCATGCAGCAGGTGGCGCGCCGGGGCTGCGTGGCAGGTAGGCGGGAACCGGCGGGCAGCTATAGACAACGTGCGGCTGTGAGCTGTGCGAGGCTGGGCGCCCGCATTACACGGCCTCCGCTTCCCAGACAGCTGCCCAGCAGTTGGCGTATCCGGTGGGGGCAGGTTCGCACGTTGCGGCGTACCAGCGTAGCGTCGGCGCGATGCCGCTCGCTGCGTTGTGTCAGCGGGGCTCGCCACGCACCACGCTCAGGGCACAGACGCACCGATGCTTGAGGCCGCGCAGGCAGCGCGCGCGGACGTCGCCTGCGCTGTGGGCGGCGCGAGCGCGTCCGCACACGCCCGCGCCAGACCGACAGCGGTGCCCCGAGCGCGCCCAAGCGCGCGCGCGCCGCACGCTAAGCGCGCGGCGCGCAACCGCGCAGGTACCACACGATCAACCGGCGCGTGGCGGTCGGCCTGGACGGCGAGCGCGCCGCGGCGGTCAAGCGGCGCTTCCTGGACCTGCACCGCGTGATGAGCATCCGCGACTTCCTGTCCGGCTGGTTCCGCGGCGCGCCGTACGAGGCCGTGCGCCGCGGCAACGTGGAGGACTTTGTCGCCTACGGCTTCTACACGCGCTCCATGAGCCAGCTGCCGGACAACGTGCGCCGCTGCGCCCCTCTATGCCCAACCTCATCCAGGTCCTGGTCAAGCGCTGTTGCGTGCGAGCTCGCCAGCGGCGTGCCCTCGGAGCGGCGCTCGCGGGCGCCCGCGAAGGGGTGCAGGCATGCAGGCAGCGGGGCATGCGTGACATGATGCGCCTGCAAGCCGCATGGCACGTGGGGTAGGCTGCCGGCAGGCCGCATGTCAGGCAGGCGCTGCAGGCAGCTCAGCATCACGAGACAGGTGTCAGTGCCGTGGCGCTGTGCCCACCTTGGGCGCCCGCCGATCCGTCCTCTGCAGCCTGCTGGGACGCGCGCACCGACGCGCGCCGCCCGCCGCCGCGCAGCTGCGCGCGCGCACGGCGGAGTTTGTGCGCGACATCGAGCGCGTCTGGGGCGTGGAGTTCCCGCCCGGGCGCAACCCGGACCTCATCTTCATGGCGCACCTGTGGGAGCCGCTGCGCGTGCTGCCCAAGCCGCTCGCGCTGCACCTGGCCAGCGAGGCCGCGGGCCTGGCCTGCCACGCGCTGCTGGCCGGCCTGGGCTTCCGGCGCAGATCCTCGCAGGCGCGCGCTCACACGCTGCCCTGTGGTGCTCCAGGGCGCCGTGCCGGCCGCCTGGGCATGCACGCCTTTGCATGCACACGTGTGTGCCTGTGCATGGCATGCACTCCTTTCTGTGCACACGTCTCAAACTGCTTCCACATGCCTTCCCATGCCTCCACAGCGCTGTGCACGCAACCAGGAGGGGCATGCGCAAAGTTACACAGCTGCTTTGCGCTCGAGGACGTGTCAACAATGCCGCTCGGCCCTGTTTCTGGCGCGCGCGCCGAGGAGAGCCGCCCGGGGTCGGGGAGCTGAGCGCGCCGCGCGGCGCAGGGCTTCTACTACTGGGTGCGCGGCCCGCGTGCGTCCGCGCCGCCCAAGGCCGCGCGCGCGGCCGCGTCGGTGGCTGCCGCCGCGGCCGCGCCGCTGTCGGGCATCGCGACCGCGCCCTCCGGCATCAACATGTCTGGCATCAACATGCAGTCCCTCTCCGACAGCGAGGACTCCGAGGCCGGGGCCTCTGAGGCGGGGGGCTCCGAGGCAGGGGGCCCGGCCGCCGCGTCGCCGGGCAGCTCGCGCTCGGCGTCGCCGTGCGTGTCGCGCCTGCCGAGCACGGGTGCGGACGCGGCGGAGGGCGCCGCCGCAGCGGAAGGGTTTGACGAGGGCGCGCGGCCCTCGGAGCGGCTCGCAGCGCTGCTGCGCATGCTGCCGGGCGGCGACGCGCTGCCGGGCGCCGGCGCGCCGCCGCGCAGCCTGTTCAGCGCGCCGGAGGACGGTGGGGGGGCCGGCGCAGGGCCAGCGCCCGGGTTCAGCGCCCTCACGCCCCGCTCGCTCAGCCTGCCGGCCGGCGCGTTGGGCGGCCTGGCGCGCACGCTGTCGCGCGTGCACCGCCGCGGCGACTCGTTTTCGTCCATGCGCCACCTGGAGGGCCAGGCAGCGGCGGCGGCCGCGGCGCCTGGCCGGGCCGCTGCGGCCGCGGCCGCAGCCGTGGCGGCCGAGCGCCCGCTCGTGTTCATCCACGGCGTCGGCTTGGGCCTGGTGCGCGGCCGCTGCGCTGCTCTACCGCTCACACTGTGCCAGCTTTGGACGTGCGAGCCAGCGCATAGCTGCTTCTGCCAAGGCATGCTGTGAAGCAAGGTCAATGTGTCTCTGGCAAAGCAGACTGCCCACATCCATACTGGGTGTGCGCTCGGCGCCGATCCGCTTGCATGAGCGCGCAAATGCAAGTTGGAGCGGCGGTGAGAGGCCTGGTCGGCGGTCCCAGGCGCCGTACCTGGGCGTGATCTGGCAGCTGGCGCGCGCGTGCGCGGGGCACCCCATCCTGCTGCTGGAGGTGCCGCACGTCAGTCTGCGCCTGCAGGCGCGCGCGAGCGCGGTGGACGACGTGGCGGCCGCCGCGGCCGCCGCCGTGCGCGCCGAGGGTTTCGCTGAGGCCTGCTGGGCCGCGCATTCGTACGGCACGTTCTGCGTGTCGCGCGTGCGCGTGCTTGCGCCCGAGCTCGTGCACTCCATGGTGCGCGCGCCTGTCCGGCGCCGCCCAACCCTACCCTATCCGACTTTGCCGCTCCGCCGGCGCCGCACAATGCGGAGCTATGCCGTGTCATGGCGCAGCATGCTTTGCGCTGCATGCATGCAAATCCTGTGCCGTGTGCGCTCCGCTGCGGCGCCTGCGGCTTCGGCTCGCGGCCTGCAGCCTGCCGCCGGTCGCTGGTACCGCACAGTGCCTCCCGGCCCGCCCTCCTGCCTGCTCACCGTGCGCACGGCGCCCGCCCGGCGCCCGCCGGCCCGGCCGGCCTTCCAGACCGGCTGCGCGCACCCCGCATGCCAGGCCCGACGCACCCCGCCCGGCCCCGAGGGTCGGGTGTTAGGATTCACCCTGTACCGCCGCGGGCAGGCGCTCATCGACCCGGTCTGCTTCCTGACCTGCTACCCGCACCTGCTGTACAACTTCATCTACAAGGTCCCGCGTGCCTGGGACGTGCTCACCGGCGGCCTGGAGGGCGTCATGGGCGCCGCGCGCTTCCTCTTCTCGCGCGACCTCATCATCGCCGAGGCGCGCGCACGCTGCCCTAAACCAACCCTAACTGTAAGCCTGGCGCATCTTCACAGGCTGGCCCAGGCGCGCGCTGGCTCAGCGGCCCGCGTGCAGCGCGCGCTGCGCCCTGCTCTGCAGCGAGCCGGCGACGCGTGCGCGGCGGGTCTGCACCGCAGGCGATGTGCCGCCCATGCGCCGGTCGTCCCCATGCGTGAATGGTCCTCCATGCAGCCTGAGCGCCATGCAAGCTGACCTGCTGTTGAACCTCCATCACCAGGTCTCCCTGCCCCGCCTTTGCACGATGCAGCAAGCTGTGCTGGCCATGCCGCGCCCGCGCGCCTGCGGCCGCGGCCGGCGCGGAGCCTGAGCGCCCCGCCGCGCGCGCGCGCGCAGACCTTCTGCCGGCGCTTCCTGTGGCACGAGCTGCAGCTGTGGGCGGGCGACCTGCCGCGCGACGCGCTCGTCGTGCTCAGCCACGCGGACGACCTGGTGCCCGCGCCGCTCGTGGCGGCGCACGTGCGCGAGGCCGCGCCGTCCGCCGACATCATGTACCACCCGAGCGCGGGCCACGGCGGCTTCCTGGCGGACCTGCCATTCCAGCGGCGCATGGTCGCCGGCATCGCGGCGCTGCTCGCGGCGCCCAGCCGTGCGCCCGGGAAGGCTGGGGATGCCGGCGGGGCGGCGCCCGGCGGCGGCGGCCCGGGCAGCCCGTCGCTCATGGGCGGGCCCATGGACTCGCTGGACCCGGAGCATTAGGCTAGCCATGCCCCACGGCCGTGTTCTGAAATACGAGGTCCCAGGAAAAGACAGGCTGTGGCCGAGCCGCAGCCCCTGGCTGCCCTGGCAGCCTGCGGGCGGCTGCGCGCATGCTCTTTGCGGCAGGCGCTGGTGCAGGATGGCGCGCGCAGGGGCGGACCAAGCTGCACGCAGCAGCTAGAATGGCAGTCGGCGCTTGATCAGGGAGTCCTTCGCTCATCTGCACGGCGCAAAGCAGCGTTTGCAGGGAAGTGTGCAAGTTCAAGCGCTGCAGCAAACGCATGTTTCTGCTGGTGCGCGGCGTAGCGCCAGCACTGATGTGCATGGCGCGGGGCATGGAGGACCTCTGGCATGCCCCGATGGGGAGTTGGGGGTGCCACATGCATGCGCACCAGGGTCTTAGACAGGCAGGGCAGAGCGGGGTGGGCGGGTCAACCTGAGCATCCGGGCTGTCTGGGCAGGTACTTCACAATTTCTGCATGCGGCACCACCCAGCCCTGTGCGAACATCAGGTGTCCGCTTCGAGCGCTGCCAGGGCATGCGAGCGCCAGAGCAATAATCTCTAGTGTTGTGTCAGGAGTGTTGCTCTCTGGAGCGGTTGGCTGAGGCACCAGGGCTGAGTTCCTAAGACGATGAGGTCAAGGTGTTTCTGCGTGCAGGTGCTCCTGCACAGTGCTGTTGCGTCGTGGTGGTTTAGTCACACGCTTCGGTTTAGGGCCTCGACCTTAGGCGCAGTGCCCCGTACTTGTACCCAGTTTGCGGCCAGCGCCTGTGTTACACTTGCAGTCTGTCTTGCTAGAGGTTCGCCCCAACTGTGCTCTCAAGGTCACGCTGTAAACACTTGCCCAGCATGCTGCAGGATTTTGCCAAGGAAGGATATTTAAGGAAAGGAAAAACCCTGAGGTTAGCTTCTGCTCTCTCACGCGCTGCCTGGGCAGTCAAGACGAGATCATGACGCAGCCCGGACTGCCGCGCGCTGCTCCAGGCTAGGAACCGTAAGAGAAGCGAAAAGCAGTGAGGGTCACGCGAGCCACGCTGTGCAGATGTCTGCAGCCCATGCTTCGCTGCTGCCGTGCCACCTCACCCCGCCTAGCTGCAGCATGCTGCCAGCCGTGCGCGAAGCTTTTGCGCGGACGCTGGGTCCGACGGTAGGGATGGGCCGCTGCATGCTGCACAAACTATCCCAGAGTTGCACGCACCTTTTGCGTTAAATATGGCCATGCCGGCTTAGGTGGCCAACAGCTACGCGGACTGGCGCAAGCACTACGTCAGGACGTTCAACGGCTCGCTCTATGTCGCGTACAACGACGACGGGGCCAACCTGCCAAAGGATGCTGTGACTGTATCAGAGGCCACCGGGTGCGCAGGCGCTGCAGAGCAGCTGGGGCATCGGTGCTGTATCAGTCATCCCGTTTGAGGTCTCTGTAACGTGCAGCGCTCCCAGAAACTGTGCGTGCGAGGCTGCAGGTATGGCCTGCTCATAAGCCTGATGGCCGGGCAGCGTGATGACTTTGACGGATTCCTGCGCTTCTACGACAACCACGTCAACTCGCGCGGCCTCATGTGCTGGCAGCAGGCGCGCAGGCCCGGAGCATGCTAGCCAGTCGTGTAAATGTGGGCAGGTGATAGCTCGACTTGCTGCTGCTGAGCAGCGCGGCAACACGTGGGAACGTGTCCGGCGGCGAGGAGTTGCGAGTGTTGCGCGTGGCTCTGCCGAAAGCTTGCGGGCCTGGTGCGGAGGCTGTCTCTACTCGGTCAACTGGGGGTGCTTTTCAACGGGCTTAATTTGCACTTTAATTTAATTTAATTTTGACCAACAAGGCGCGGCGCACTGCAGGTGCTGCGCAACGGCCTGGTCCTGACCAACCCAGACCCGGCAGCTTCCGCGAATAATTGCGCCACAGACGCCGACACGGACGCGGCGTACGCACTGCTGCTGGCGGGTGCGGCGCCTGCTTATAGGGTTAGGGTAGGATAGGGGGGGTGGGACAAGGGCACAGCGCACTACCGTGACACAAGCCAGAGAGCTGGCTACTGACGCTGTGGGCGAAGCAGTAACTGCTGCACCTCAGGACGCCGCTCTCACGCCAGCTGGTGCATCACCTCACGCCCGGTCTTGCAGCTTGCTGTACCAGCACAGGCTGCGCCGGCTTCACAGCTGATGCATGCATGCCACCTCCGCATGGCCTCGGCACAAGGTCTGCCAGTGTGCTGGAGCGTGGTTGTGGAGGCGCCCCCTGGCTCTGGCAGTGGCAGTCTGAGCAGATCCGTGTTGCGTCCAAGGCCAGAGGCGACAGGCCCGGGCTCCTGAGCAGCGTGTGAGCTTGTTGGTGCGCCGCGCAGCACGGCTGTGGGACTGCGAGGCGTACCGCACGCGCGGCGTGCAGATCTGCTCCTCCATCTGGATGCACTGCATCAATCACACAACGCACATGCCGATGCTCGGCGGCTGGGTCGGCGGCCCCGATGACCGCTTCGGGCCCCTGAAGGACACCGCGTACTGTGACATCTGCCGGCCCTCCGACCTGGTGCTGTCGCACTACCTGCTGTTCGCGCAGGCGCGCCATGCGCTGCGCACAGCTGCGTGCTGCGCCGCCTGATGTGCCGCATGGCGTGCCGTTGGCGGCCACGTGATGTGCGTGTGCGGGCAACTGAGTCAAGTTCCGGCGGCACTGCATGCGGGCAGTGACTGCTTCGGCAGGACGCGCGCTGGCAGCGGCAGCGGAGCAGACCCTGACGCGGTGCCCGCCGCACACTTCAGCATTGCAACGCACCGTGCTCCCCTGGGACGGCCAGGCAGCAGTCGGCCCGACCGAGACTGCAAGCAGCACACACGGGCCGCATATGCGCGCAGCTTCTGGCTGAGCACGCGCACAGCGCGCTGAGGCCGCGCGAGCGCCCACGCGTGCTTCGCCCGCCGCCGCAGGAAGACAAGGAGCACGCGGATGGCTGGGAGCGCGTGCGCGCGGCATCGCTGGAGGCGCTGAACGAGCTGCTGGACGACAGCGTGCACGGGCTGTGCTCGGACTTTGTCGCGTACAACAAGGGCACCGGGCGCTACCACGCGGTGACGTGCCAGGTGCTCGAGCGGCCCGGCGACGGCACGTTCTCATGGAACGCGTGCCGGTGCGCGCCCTGCTGGCCCCCGGAGGGCCCGCGCGCGAACTTGATTGCCTCAGGCTGCAGGGCCGTGAGTGCGGGGACCCTCGCCTGTCTGCGCGGTCTGCGGGCGGGTCATGCGCAGCGGTCATGCGTCGCTGATTTGCCGTGCCACCCAGTGACCTGACAAGCAGGAAAGCACCGCTGCTTGCAGGGAAGCAAGGGCCTCCCTCTGTAGCAGCAGCAGCATGGGGGCGGCGCGCAGGATGCCCTGGCGCGTGGCCGTGTACTTCTGGGAGACGGGCGACAAGCGCGTGCTGCCGCTGATGCACACGCTCGCCAAGTTCTTTAACGGCCAGAAGCAGGCGCGCAGCTCGGGCCCATCACGACTAGGCAAGGCGTGTCAATCATTGCAGACGTCTTTTTTTTGTATTATGAAATCTGGCACCCATGGCATCGCCCCGGGCGCTGTCAGGGCAGGGCGGGCTCGGGAAGCGAGCCTGTGCTCCCCACATGGCTCTGCCCACCCTGACCTAGACAGCTGCCACTCCACACGTGCAGGCCCTCTGCGGCCGCGCCTGCTGGTGTCCCCATCTGCCCCGCCCCCCGCTGCCGCGCTGGCGGCATGAGCCAAGCGGGAATGCCCTGAGCGCGGCGCCGGCCGCGCGCGCAGATCATGGCGGGCTACGCGCTGGACGGCACGCCGCAGGTGGACTACGCCACGCTTAGCTTCATCGCGCCCGCCTGGTGCCTGCTGCAGGTGCGGCGGTGTGACCCTAATCAAAGCGTCCCCGCGTTTGCGGTGCGCCAGCGCGCCCAACGCGCGTCTGCGCACACCGCGCACGCCCGTCCGCACCCCGCGCGGGTTCACACAGAGCCGGCTCGTGAGTGACCGGGGCTGGCGGCCGGCGGCGCGCGCCCGAGCGCACTTGGGCAGGCCCCAGCCTGCGCCGCCCCGGCCGCCGATGCACGGGCGCCGCGCAGGTGCTGGGCGACCCAAATGCGCGCGTGCTGGAGACGGAGTGCCAGCGCCACCTGTCCACGGGCTGGGGCACGTACTTTGGGGAGAGCATCCTGCTGCTGGCGCGCCTGCAGCTGGAGCGCCGCTGGCTCGACGTGCTGCCCCCGGCGTGCCCCCCCCGCGCAGCCCGTGCGTGAGGCAGCCGAGCAGCGGCCACCTGCCCCATGCAGCGCCCCTGCTCCCACGGCCAAGCGCTGTGCGCGCGATGTGAGGGCAGCTGCTGCCGACAGTGCTGTTGCGCGCCAGAGAGCAGCAAGCAGATATTTGTAACTGCAGGAGCAGCCGGTCCTGTGTGCCTGTCCATGAGTGCTGCCCATGGCATGTCGCCGTTTGAGAGCAGAGGCTGCCGAGGCTGACTGGCGCCGCCCCCACACTGCTGCGCAGGGCAGCCTCTGGTCGCCGTTCTGAGCGCGCAGCTCCGACCCGGCCCCGCCCCGCTCCGGCCGTGGGGCGGACGCTGCGAAGGCGCCGCGGGCGGGCCGCGGCAGCCGTCGGGCATGGCAGCCGGCGTCAGGTCAGAACCGGCACCTGACCCCTGCCGGCTGCCGGCCAACGCCGCATGGACTGGACATCTGGCTGTTGGACGCGGGTGGGGTCAGGGGCGGGGCAACACGGCTCTGCACGACGTGCAGCCGCGCCCTCCTTAACAGCCGCCGGGGTCTCTTCTGCTCGCCTGCATAGCCTTGCTTTGGAGCCCTGCCGCCAGGCGCACTGCAGCGACATCTCTGCCAGCGCGGCCGGGCGCTCCTGTTCGGCGCGGTCGCGAACAGGCGACACCCGCGCGGGGCGCGTGAGTAGCCCGCTTTTTAGAGCCAGGGTCGCGGAGCCTTTGAGCGCGGCCTGATGGGGGATCTTGCAGGTTCTCTTTGACACAAGTTTACGGTGCAAGGGTGGGCAAGCCCGGCATGGGAGACAGCGCACAGGGGCGCGCTGGACAGCCCTCCATGCGGCTGCTGTCCGTGCTGGGACTACCAGGCGCGCCAGCCAGTTTGCTCCCCTCCAAGCTGCACTGACCTCGGACTGTCCACAGTGCCTGTGCGCCCGTCGCTCCTCGCATTTGGCCTCATCGCAGCACCGGGTTGCGGCACCGGGGCGGTGCGCGCCGCTGGGGCTGTGCGCCCCCCGGTGCGGCCTGCGCGCCCCAGACAGGGTGCGCGGGGTCTGCGATGGAGGAGAGGGCGGCAAGCGATGCGGTGCGGGTGCCGCTGGACCGCATCGCTGTGGGACCGCTCGGCAGCTCTTTGCTCGGCAGCCCTCTACTGCAGGTTTTTCTTTTCCCCTCCCCGGGTTCCAGCCCTGCCCGCCCTCCTTCCTGATCAGGCGCGCGTGCGCTTGCCGCATGCGAACCGGCACTGCGGGGAGGGGGCCGCTGCGCCTGAACCATTGCATGCATATCAGTGGGGGACCTGGGCAGCGGGGGCGTCGCGCAGCCGAGCTAGCACCGGGTAGAGTGCCGTGTCAGGCTGCCGTGGGCTTTCCGTTTTCAGCCTTGCCAGGATTTTTGTGACGCTTTGCCAAGCCCTGGGTGCAGCGGCGCGGGTCTGGGGCCCACTGTGGCGTGAGGGGGCCTTTTTGGTTTGGGAGGCGCCGCGCATCTGTCCGGGGCGCACCCGGGGGTAGACGTGAACAACAGTTCTGCCGTAGTATTCAAGATGTGATGCGCTCACAGGGTGCTCTCCTGCCAGCGAGGGGGGATGGGTGTGCGTGTTGCAAACCGCCCGGCTGTGCAGCGGGGCGAGCCAGAGGTGCATGGAGGTACGCATTCAGCGTTTGCAGCGCCTTGGCTGCGCCGCGATATCTGAAGTGGTCGGGCCGCCATAGTATTATGCCACGGATGGGTGCTCTGGATGCCCTGCGGGCGAGAGAGTCGCCCAGGATGTGTTTCTGCATTGCGGGTCGGCCACGGGGTGCCTCGCCGCTTGGCGGTGTCGAGCAGGCTCAAGAACGGGCAGCCACCCGCTGTCCTGCTGCTGCGCAAGCCGCAAGTCGGTGCCCCGTGGCCCGCCAATGTCCTGCAGCCACTGGAGAGTGGGTGCCTGGACGTTAGCTTCCCCAGCCGCTCGTCAGAGCGTGCCCCTGCCTCAGCGTGCTTGCTGTGTGTGCGCTTGCCATCAGCCTGCTCTGTCTGCCTCGGATCGGATCCTCAGCCTCAGCTGCCAGCGTGCATGTGTTGCGGGTTTCTCAGACCAGTGTGTGTCTCATGCAACCGGCCTGCACTTGTTCTTCCCTCGGCGTTGCTTTACATAGGGACCGAAGTTTTCCCTCGGTGTGTGTTACAAGAGACTGGGTGCTGCTCGCACTGTTGCACCCCGACAGCCCCGCTCCTGTCCAAGTCCTCCGGCATGCGCACACACCCAAGGGCGCGCCAATTGCGCGTCCAGCGCATCAGCATGCCCTGGAACTGCCCGCCGATCAGCGTGCAATGCTCCTCTGCCTCTCCATGCCCGCCGCGCCGCGGCATGCGGACGGCCCCAGTTATTGGGTAACAAGCCCGGCATGCACCTTTTAGGTATTAAGCACAACCAATATGCAAACCATGCTCATGCAGGTACCTGTACAGGTCCAACTGCTTGCACCACTGTGAAGTGGAGAACGAGTGGAATGGATGACATGGACCTTGTTGAGCCCATGAAAGCGCATTTGCCAGTCCCACTGTTGCTGGGTCAGGCAGGTCGGTGAGGAGAGGTGGGCTGCTGCTCAGGCAGCACTCAATGAGACAAAAGTCCCTTGGAACGTTTGACATTGAAGCGGAAGCAGCACGCGCACACGCACCGCGGTCAACCAAGCGAGATGGCACGCGCGCCGTGTAGAGTACGCGCGTGCCGCTCTGCACGGCGCGGCACGCGTGCCATCTCACTTGAGCACCGCGCGGTGGTATGCGCGTGCTGCATTCTTCTCTGTCAAGCGATGCAAGGTACTTCTGCGTCTTGCCGAGTTTTGCACGTGCGGAGACGCTAAGGCGGCCGAGGCCCAGGCGGCGCGCAAGGACGCGATGGCCTTTCCAACTGCTCTCTTTGCCTGCCCCCTGCCTTACGCGCTTGCTTGCAGGGTCTCCAGGTCACCTCAGCTGCTGCAAGCTGCCTGAGAAGCAGATGTGGTCAGATATTTGGTGTCTGCCCTCCTGTGGCGCAACTAGTGTGTTACATGGAAGTGCAGCACAAGCCCGGCAATACAGCTCCCGAGCGATGAGCAAAATTGTCCTTGACAGGGTTAGCAGACACAATGTGATGCTGCTCATGCAACCTGCTTGGATGTAACAGGGCACAAATATGGCACCAAAACAGCTCCACTCCTTGCTGACTCCTCGGGCAAGCGCGCGCTCAGAGCGCGCCCGGCCGCGCGTCCAGGTGCATCAGCATGCCCTTGGACAGCCCGATGACCAGCGTGTAGTGCTCCTGCGCCGCCACGCCGGCCGCGCCGCCCATCTGCGCAGCACCGGCGCGCCCGTTGGTCGCAGTGTCTCAGCGCAGGGCTGCTCTGCTCTGCTGCATGCAGCCCTCGCCACATGTTCTTTGCAAGTCGCTCCTTAAGAGCACAACCATGGTCATGTCGCAGATGGCCAGGGACTCGCATGGCAACCAGCGGCTGGCGGCGTGCTCCGCGACATGCAGCACCAGACGCTGGGTGCGTGCGGCTGCAGGCACATGACCTCAGTGCAGGCGCCCGTCACGCAACAGGCGCGGCACGCGCGTTGCTCAGGCAGCGCGCGCAGGAGCGCGCGGGCACTGCATGCATGACTGCAGCGGATTATCGATATGCGCCCATGAGCGCAGCAACCTCTTCCTGCCAAAGGCGTCGAACACCGTCTCCAGTGCTGCTGAACGGATTGCGCCTCCAGGTGTGCAGCCATAGGGTTGGGTAGAAACCCTAGTGCGGCACAGTACCACCTCGTCGGCCTGGCGGAAGGAGAAGGTCTGCAGCAGCGTGGCCACCACGGTGGCCAGCGACAGCTTGGCGAGGCTCTGGCCGACGCAGTTCCGCGGGCCCTCCGCGAACGGCATGTAGCGCTTGGGGCGGGCCGCGGCTGCCGCGCCCCGCACAGGTGCCCGCATCACAGCCGCACGGCGCAGCAGGCATGCAGTGAGCCCCCTGGCCAGGCCTGCCAACTCCAGTGCTCCCAGCCCAGGCCGCTCCTGCTTCCAGCACGTGACGCTGGGGTCGTGCGCGCTTGAGAGGGACCCGCCAAGCCATGGCGCAGCAGCCGCAAGCAAGCGCAGGCCCTGCGTGTGGGGTGGCCAGGCAGGCGATGCCAGGAACCCAGGCTGAGCAGGCAGGGCGCATCCGCGCCACTTGGGCGCCTCCCCCGCCAATCCCGCACACAGCCTTGTCAACCAGGGCGGCGCCTGCGGCGTCCGGCGCGGTGGGGGCGCCGCTCGCCGCGCCGGCGCCGCCGCCGCCCAGCGCCGCCAGGTCCGCGTCGGAGTACCACTCGGGCGCGAGCGCGAGCCGCGCGGGGTCCGCGAACTCCGCGTCCAGCGCCAGGTGGCGGCCGTCCGGCGTCAGCCAGCGCTCTGCGCTCGCGCTCGGCGTGTCGTCAGGTCATCGGCGGGCCGTTGGGCTCGAGCTGTTGCTGTCTCCAGTTCATCAGGGGGCCGCTGGGCTTGAGCTGCTGCGGTCTTGTTTGACTAATGAGACAAGCGTCTGTGCACTGCCACGCGTGGCCGCCTCGCCCAGCAGCCAGGGCATTTCCTGTCAGGCAAGTCAGCATGCCCCAGGCTCAGCAGTCTGCTGATACAAACGCTGCACAGGAGCCACGCAGGCATGTGCGAACGCAGCATAGCACTGTGCAGCCGTCCTCGCACGTGCCTCCGAGACGTCAGGCCTTGCTGCCTTCAGACAGCGCTGCCCATCGTGCAGCCCTCACGCGGTGCGGCTCGGGCACCTGCCAGACACGCTTCTGGGGAAGGAGAAAGGGCAGCGCTCTGGCGGGCGCGCGCCCCCGGCAGGAAGGCCTCCGGCTGCGGCCAGTTGTGCGCGGCCATGTGCAGCGCGGCCGTGGGCACCCAGAGCGCGGTGCCGGCCGGCAGCGTCAGCTGCCCCGCCAGGCTCAGGTCCCGGCTTGACACGCGGATCTGGCCCACGGCCACCGGCGGGTACATGCGCAGCGTCTCCTGCGCGTGCGCATCCAGAGCGCGCGTGTGGACATGGCCCACCATATGGTAGGGTAGGGGATTGATTAGGGTTAGGTTTAGGTGAGCCCGCCATAGGCTGCGGACGTGCGCGGCCTGTGGTGGCCATGCATGACAGCTGCATGCAGGCTACCCGGCGCATGAGTAACCTACAGGATGTCCGACGACGAGTCTAGGGTGTGCCCCGAGGCCAAGGGACGAAACTCTTCCCGGCCCCGGCTCGCTGTCTGGTCAAGGCCTGCAGCGGGCGTGAAAGGAGCAGGATGCTGCGGCACATCACGAGAGAGCCATGGAGTAACTGCAAGCCCGCCCAAGAGCGACCACAGGACCCCTCCATGCACAGGCACGCCACCCAGGCACCGCCCAGGGCACGCGAGCGGCGGGGCCTGCTGCTGCGTCACCGCAGCAGTGACGCAGCAGCCATGAACCTCTCAGGATCAGTCAGCGTGGCAGGGTGCGCGCGGCACCTTGATGACGGCCTGCAGGTACGCGAGCGTGGCCAGGTCGGCGAACTGCAGCGCCCGTGGGCGCGGGCGCTTTGGCGTGACGAGCAAGCCCGCGGCGTCCAGCTCAGCCGCCAGCCGCGCCGCCACGGCCGGGTGCTGCGAGATCATGTACCTGCCGCGCCGCGGCGCCGTGGCGCCGCGCTGGGTCGCCGGGCGGCGCGCGCCTGGCCTTGCCAGGCATGCAGGCGCGCACCGCAGGGTGCCCTGGGACTGCACCACTGCGCTCTGCGCAGCCGTGTGCCTGCTGTGCAAGAGCGCTGGAGCAGCCAACAATCTGTGCAGTGGAGCTGCGGCAAACCCTGGCAGAACAGCAGCAGCATTGAGGGGACGCATGCATTCAGGTCATGCACATGCACAGACAGGCGGACGGCTCTCGGCAAGCTCCGAACGGTAAAGGGTGTCGGAGGCGGCGTGTGCGCACATGATGAAGGTACCGGTGTGGCCCGAGGTGTCTATGCCTGCCCCCGCAGCGATCTCTGTCATGATTGGCCATGATGCGCGTGCAGGTGGTTATTGGCTATTAATTAGAACCCTGAGCTCACCCCAAGCAGGGTGTGCAGACGTGAGAAGCAAGGTCATGCCTGCAAACAGGAGCGCGGCGGCCTCGGGGAAGATCTGCCGGCTGGTCAGCGGCGCGCCCGTGCGCGGGTCGCGCGCGCGCTGCAGCAGGTCCGCGAACGAGCCGGCCGCGGGCGGCGCCGCCCGCATGTGCTCCAGCAGCGCCTTGATGATGGCCTGCATTTGCCGGAACCAAGGCCCCCTATATCACAGCGTCCCTCCCTGTGCAGCCTGCAATCTGACTCTCAGCTTTCGGCAGCCCAGGCCTCATCACAAGCCCAGGCCTGATCACAGACGGGTCGCAAGGTGCGTGATGAGGACGCGCGTGCTAGGCGCTGTTAGATAAGGCGCAGCTCGAGGTGCAACAGAGCGGAGCGGGCGCGCAAGCAGCTTCACGACAAGGGTCGAGCCCAGGGCCGGGCGCGCCCGGAAGCGCGAGATGGTGAGCCACCCGTGGCGCACGTCCCTCTCCCACAGGCGCCACCAGCGGAAGATCTCCGCCTATTCCAGCCGCTGGATAGCATTAGGGTAGACTACCCTACCCTATCCCTAACCCTATGCTGAGCAGGCTGCCATGCACTGACACCCCGCATGCACCGAGGCATGTGGCTTATGACAGCGCGTCCGGCGCGGCCGACAGCGCGCCTGCACATGATGCACCGCCACAGCAGGCAAGCGGCGGGCCTGCCGCGCCGCCTCTGCTTGCCTGGTGCGCGCAGGGGGCCTGCTCGAGGTCTCCGCGGCGGACGGCGCACCAGGCGTAGCTCGATCTCGCGCGTGCTGCTGAGCAGCGCCTGCACGTTCTGCGCGGCGGCGGCCGCGCCGGGGCTGCCCGAGGGCCGCAGGCTGGCCAGCGCCCCCATCTCCTTGTTGAAGCCGAAGGTGCCTGCGGCACAGCTTGGTGCGCAGCGCGCTATCTGTGCTCTCTCCCCTTTCCCTCTCTTTTTTTGTCTGCACTGATAGTCATTTTATTTACAAGGAAGCGAGGCAACCCTCCTGGTGGTAAGAGAGCAGAGCATGACATTGCTGGGCGTTGTGAGCATGCAGGCGAGGGGCCTGGCCGGCATGTGTGAATGGGCGCGGGGCGGCGAGCGCGCGCACCGATGACGTCCATGGACTCCTTGAGCAGCAGCTCGTCCACGTTGCGCGCGCGCGGCGGCCCCTCCAGCAGGATGGCCACCAGCTGCCGGCTGCGCCCGAGCACCTCAGCGAACGCCAGCCTGCAGCACACACCAGGTCGCGGATTATGGTGCGGCATGCTGTCAGGCACCTCATGCATGGCGCACGCTGTGCAGGCATCCCCTGGCTGCATCTTCAGAGCCTCAGGTAGGCTGGCCGTCTGTCGCAAAGTGATGCATGCAAGATCGTGTTTGCAGAGCCAGCGCAGCAGTCAGCACAGGACTGATGAGGTGCACGAGCCACTGCGTGCGTACCCGGAACCTGGCATCCACACCACAGGCACCGGCGGCAGGGCGCGCCTTTGCGCGCAGGCGCTCGCCAGCGGGCGCGCGCACCGCATGCTCTTCGCGCTGAAGGCGGGGGCGACGGCCTTCCTCACGGCGCGCCAGTAGTCGTCTGTGGGCCCGGTCAGCATGTTGGGGCCCCCCAGAAACTGCGCGCTCGCATGGCCCATGTCAGTGGATTCCATGTTGTATCTGGCTCCCGTCCTGGCAGTTGCTCCCTGCTGTTCTGCTGTTTTGAAGATTCTCGCCAACAGCCAGCACCGCACTGCTGTTGCCTCAAGAAGGGTTGAGTGAAGATCGTGATGAACTCCCAGGGGATGTCGCATGGTGTCCCTTTGGTGTGCCAAGTGCACCTACAGTATATGCGCCTACAGTATGTGCGCAATAGCAGCTGCATGCCCGTCACTCCGGGTGCGCACCGGGTCGAGGAACGAGTACTGGAAGCGCAGCTTGTCGAGGTGCCGGCTGCGCAAAATGCTCGTCGCCAGCACCGGGTCCGTCACCACCACCGCCTGGCGGGTGGCGCCCGCCGCGTCAGCGCTGCACAGCGCAACGGCGGATGAGGCATGGCGTGCTGCGCTTCAAGTGGCTGCAGTATGGACTGCAGATTGTGCAGAGCACATAGTGGTGATCGGGCCGGGCGCATGCTGAGCATCACGCCGCATCAGGGAGGTTCTGGCGCCACACGGCCGGGCAGCTGGCACAGCAATCGACCTGGCCGCAAAACAAATCTGGGTCAGGTCATCTGACACCTGGCTTGACCCAGATCGGGCCCGGGCTAAGCTGCGCGGTGCGGGGGCGCAGGCCGCGCACGTGGAACATCATGATGCGCAGCTTGAAGAGCGGGCCGTAGCGGTTGACCAGCCGCGTGGCCTCCCGGTGCACAGCCGGGTGCGCCACCAGGTCCATGCCGGCAAACACGCCGGCCGCGGGCGGCCCGGGCAGGCGCGCGAGCGCGCGCTCGCGCCGCCAGAAGCCCCAGGCCGCCCAGCGTCGCGCCGCGCGCCGCAGGGCTGGGCCGAAGGCGCACGGGCCTCATGGGAGTGATGTGCCCAAGCCCGTCAGGTGGCTCTGGGTGTGAGGCATGCGCCTGGGTTGCTGCTTACCCTTGGCATGCAGGCCGGCGAGGCACCCTTGGCATGCAGGCCGGCGAGGCCGGTGGTCTTACAAAGCCTATGTCTTAGCCGCATGTGGCGCATGCGGGCGCTCTTAGTTTTGAGAGCCCAGGCCACCAAAGCTGAGTTACGCCCAACTGCATGGCCATGCCATAAGCTTGCAGATGGGCTGATGTTGATCCGCACGGCAACCTGCAGAGAGTACAGCTGCTTGCGAGCGTCATGGCGAGCTCCAATGCGCCTGGGCTGGACAGGGTCTGCATGCAAGCGCAGGCCTTGCCAGCACGCCCCGACACAACGGACCTGGCGCCTGACAATGCCAGTGCAAGCGCCGATCGGCCATGCAGAGTGTCTGGATCAGCACTGCGAGGCAGCCGGGCGGGCACCTGGCGATGCAGAGGCCGCCGGCGGCGAGCACGAGCGCGCCTGCGGCCAGGTGCGCCCGGCCGGCGGCGCCACCGCGCGCGGCGCCGCGCGCGACCAGGGCCGCCGCGGCGACCATGCCAACCAGCAGGAGCGCGCCGCGCGAGATGAAGTCGTTGCGTATGTGCCACTGCAGCACTGCCGCCACCTCGTGCGCCTGCACGCGCGTCGCCGCCATCTCCTTGAAGGCCCAGGGCACGTCTTTGGGGTCTGATGGCGTGGTCAGGCTGCTTGTGCTGTGGCTGTGCTGGGGCAGTGCTACAGGAGCTACACAAGCGCTCTCATCGGCCAACCTTGGATCAGTCCAATAAAGCTGGAAAAGCGCACGTGTGCAGGTAGGGTTGCTTACTTCCAAGCAATGCTATGCGCCTCGCCAGCGCGACGAACGGTTGATCGCCAGCAACACAGCGATCGGACAAACCCAAGACCGGCTGTATCCGTGCAGAGTCGGCGTGTGCGCACGGCGCGGCGCCGGGTTTTGCACCGCCGGCCAGCTTTGCAGCGCAGCGGGCTGTGCGTGCAGCGCCGTCGCGCACTGCTGCGCTCGCAGGAGCAGCGTGTTTCCGACAAGGTGAAATCATTGCTGCGCAGTACCCGCTGTGAAGTTGCGCCTGTGGTGCAATACCGCTGCACTGAGGGGGCAAGGCGCATAGTCTCCCCACTTGCTCTGCATTCCGCCGCCCTTGCCGGGCTTTCTTTGCGCAACCGCGCGCACCTGCACAGGCGCGGACGCCATCAGCGCCCCGCGGTCGGCAGAGGCACGCGTGTGGCAGGCCTCGTGAACACGTCCCGAGGCGCGTACGCTGCTGGCCCCAGAGCTGCGGACACGCAAACCCAAATAGCGCGCCGGCGCGGTGCGCTCGCATGACGCGCCGGCAATGGCGCGGCATGCGCAGCCCCGCGGCATGAGCCCGCCCCGGCTCCACCGCCGCTCCGCACGCTGGAAGCTAGCGCTGCTTGCCGCCACCTGCTGTCTGGCTACGGCGGGCGGCGCTGGCGGCGAGGCCCCGCCCCGCTGGCACGGCGCGCATGTCTGGCGTGCCGGACGCGTGTCGCACGCGGCAGCCGGCGCGCTGCCTGGCTCCCTGCGCCGCGCGTTGCAGGACACAGGCAGCAGTGGCAGCGGCGGCAGCGGCAGCGCTGCGACTCCCGGTGCCCCACGCGCCGCGCAGCCGGCGCTGCCCGCGGCCGTGGCGCCTGGTCTGATCCACGCGCCCGCGCGTGCGCCCTCAGAGCGCGCCGAGCACCTGCCGCCAGCGGCGGCCTCCCCAGGGCCGGCCGCCGCTGCGCGCCAGCCGGCGCGCGCCGCGCGCCGCACAGGCGCGCCCGCCCCGCAGCCGCGCGACGCCGCGCCGGCGCCGCACGCAGCTGCCGCGCCGCTCGCGCCCCCCGCACGCGCACCCGCGCCGGCCGTGCGCTCGCGAGGAAGCTCACCGCCGGCCGCCGCCCCCGCGCACCCAGCCGCGCTGGCTGTGGCGAGCGGGCCAGCGCGCCGCGCGCCGGCGCCTGTGCGGGCCCTAGAGGCGACCAGGCCGACGCCTGCGCGGGCCCCTGAGGCGTCCAGGCCGGCGCCGGACGCGCAGGCTGATGCCGCGCGCGCGGCGCAACGGCCCACGGCCGCGCCCCGGCCTGCGCCCGCGCTGGCGCCGGCGCCTGGCCACCCCAGGCCCGGCTACGCCGCCGCGCACGCGGCCGACCCACGCATCGGCCGCCAGGGCGCGCCTACCGGCCCGCTTACCTTCCTGGCGGAGAGCCCCGCGGCGCGGCTGGGCGGCGCGCGCGCGGCTGCCGCGCCCGCGCCTCGGGCAGGCCTATCCTCGCTCTTCCCCGCGCTCACGCAAAGGGCGCCCGCGCCGGCGGAGCGCGCGGCGCGCGACGCGCCCGGGCCGGCGCCCGCGCGGGCGCCCGGCCAGGCGCGGCCAGTGGCGGACGTGGCGGCTGCCGCGCCGCGCGAGGCGGCGGCGGCGCCGGCGGCCGCGCCGGACGCGAGCGGCCCGCGCGCGGTCCTGCACCCGGCGGCCGAGGCGCCGGGCGTCGCGCTGGGTGCTCGCCCGCCCGTCCGCCCGCCAAGCATGGACCCAGGAGTGCCCTCGAGCGCTCCGCAGAGCAATGTTGAGTGTTGAGGCTTGCGGGAGAGGGGAAGCAGCCTTACCAGCAGATAGTGCAGGTTCTGCGCGGTTAAGACTCTGACGCGACCTGCTCACGCATAGCCTCTTACCAGTCATGTTGTTCGGGGGCATCTGTCAAGTAGCGCAAGCCCAGTCTCTCTGAAATGACTGCGGCGCCGCGCAGCTCTGCCGGGTTCCGCGAGCAAGCAGCTGCCAGGGCCGGGCGGCGCCGGCGGCCAGCCGCAGACCCTGCCGCCGGGCATCTCGCAGGAGGTGCGGCGTCGCATCAGCTTGGCCTGGGACAGGCCATCTGAGGCCGGCTGTGCCCCACATACGGTTTCTTTTGGGATCCTCTGCCACAGCACTGGAGGTACAGCGGCGCGAGCTTTTGAACGACAAGCAGCCGGCGCCCAGTGACTGGGTGGTTGGCTTTTGGCCCCATACTTTCGCTCGCCGCTGCGCGCGCACGGCAGGCGGCGTCCCGCACGCGGCTGCCGCTGACGCGCGGCAGCCCGCCCAGAGTCGGGCGAGGCCCCCGCGCCCCACCATACCCTGCACCATACCCTATGCCTCACCCTTGCCCCCCCGCGCGCGCGGCAGATGGTCTTCCGCACGCAGTGGCTGCTGACGGGCGGCGGCCTGCTGCCCTGGCGGCGCGACGCACAGTTCCTGGCCGGCATGACGCGCTACCTGCAGGTCGGCGGCAGCGGCGTCGGCAACCTCACGCTCAATGGCTGGCTGCCGTTCAACCTGACGCAGACGCCTGTGCGGGCCCGCCTGCGGCTGCCCCGCCCCCGCCTCCCCCGATGGTGTCTGCAGTCTACCCTGCCCTCACAGACCCGGAGCTGCAGACGTAAGCCCGGAAGAGCACCCGCCAGGCGCACTCGAGCACCGGCCAAGCTGGGCTCTGTCAGCACCTGACATGTCCACTTTTTATCCCTACTAAGAGCATGCGTGCGTCTGTACGAACTTGTGCATGTGAGCAGCAGATTGTGAACTGGGAGTCTGGGCCAGCGCAGCGCCCAGGGACCGCTGGCCGTGGTGCTGTGAGCCGCGCGCGCGGCCGGCGCGGCCAGGGCCCCTTTTGAGGGTCGCAGCGCGCGCTCACCGGGGGCGGGCCGCGCGCACAGGACGTGCTGCGCGCTGGCGTCGGTGCCGCCCGCGGCGCTGGCGCGGCTAGGGTTTTTTCAGGGTTGCAGCAAGGTCATTGAGGGCGGGCCGCGCGCGCAGGACGTGCTGGCGCTGGCGTCGGTACCGCCCGCGGAGCTGGCGTGGCTAGGGCTTTTTTCAGGGTTGCAGCAAGGTCACTGAGGGCGGGCCGCGCGCGCAGGACATGCTGGCGCTGGCGTCGGTGCTGCCTGCGGAGCTGGCGCGGTTCGGGTTGTTTCAGGGTTGCAGCAAGGTCACCAAGGGCCGGCCGCGCGCGCAGGACGTGCTGGCGCTGGCGTTGGTGCCGCCCGCGGAGCTGGCGCAGGCGGTCTGGGTCGGCATGAGCGGCGCCACGCAGGCGCGCCGATGCGCCCGCCCGCAAGGCCCGCGCGGGCTTGCCGGCGGCTCGCTCTGCCGGCTCCTGAATTGCTGGCGTCATGCCGGGACCCCTCTGCTTCACCCTCGCACGTCCTCGTTGTAGCGTGCCTGAGACCCAGGTTGATCGACGTCAGGTGCGTCCCTGTGGCAAAGGCAGGCGGCTTGGGTGAGCGGTCCAGGGGGCGGGCAAGGGAAGAGGCGAGCGGACGGGCAAGAGAGGGAGCTGAGCGGCGGGTGCGCGGGCAGGGCCTACGCGGGTATCAGGAGCTGATCGCCAACCTGGTGCCGCTGACGGCCACGGCGCGCTCCAAGGACCTGGTGCCGTACATGGCGGTGCGGGCCGCTGGGTCTGCAAGACCTACCAGGGTTCTGCTAGGGTTTCCATCAGAGCATGCATGGACGCTTACTTCACACTATAGCGGCTCTCTGCCTGATGCGCTTCTGGGCATTGTCAGGAGTGTGTGCAGGACAGTCCATTGCGGGCCAGCTGGCCAGGCGCCTTAGGCGCACTGACCGGCCGCACCGTTGCTGCGTCGCGACTGCGCGCGAGCGCCTGACGGGTGCCTGATGGGTGCCCGCAGGCGGCCGGCCTGAATGTGACCAGCGTGCTGCTGTACAAGCTGGACTACGGGCCGACCGACGCGCCCGCGGGCTCCGCGCCCGCGCCCGCGCCCGCCGCCGCGGCCGCCGCCGCGGCCGCCGTCGCCGCGGCCGCGCCCGCGCCGCCGCCCGCCGCACGGAGCCTGCCGGGCAGCACAATCGCAGGCGCGCTGCCGCCCGCTCGCGCGGTCGCCGCCCTGCTGCGTGCCGGCGCGCGGCTCGCCGCCCTGGCACTGGGCCGCGTCCAGCCGCCACATCCCTTCTGCGCCCTGCCGGCTCCTCGCCAGCGCCGGCACAGAACCCTGCTGCGCGTGCGGGCTGCTGCATCACCAGCATTGGTGGCCAGCAAGCAAATACCTGGTCGAAACTTGAACTTGCATGCATCTGCAGTGTGCGCTGCACACCAAAAGTCAGGCCCCCGAACCGCGCACACAGCCTACGAATGGCGTTGTGCGCCGCCCGGCGGCTGACGCCGCGGCGCGCGCCGACAGCCGTGGCGGCGTCCTGCGCGGCGGCGGCGCTGGCGCTCGCGGCGCTGCTGGTCCTGGTGCGCCGCTTCCTGGCCGCGCGCAAGCGCACCGGCACGGAGGACGGCGCGGGGTCGCCCAAGTTCGCGCGGCGGCGCGGGAGCCAGGGCGAGCTGCGCAGCGGCGGCGGCGGCCGCGAGTTTGCGCGCCTGGGCTCCGGCGCGACGCTCACGCCGCAGGGCAGCCCGGCAGGCGCGCCGCACGCAGCCTCCGTCCCCCCAAGCTGCAGGGCAAGCGGCGGCGCGCCGGTCGGCGTGCAGACGCAGGCGGCCAATGGTCGCCACAGACGTTGTGCCGCGGTCTTGGTGGTTGCTGCCACGCCAGTGATATCAATTGGGTGTGTCGCAACACTTGCATCGCAATCTGTGCTGTGGAAGTGCCACACCAGAGCTTTAGCACACACGCGGGCTGACGCCGGGCGCTCTTCGTGCCTATCACCCAGGCCGTACACGCTTGCCTCTGTGCTCACGTGACCGGCGGGCGCGCGGCGCTGCGGGTGCAGGCATGCTGCTCTCGAAGAGCGGGCGCCTGGGCAGCGGGCGCAAGGGCTCCGGGGCGCTGGGGCTGGGCGAGCGCGTGAGCGAGCACTGGGAGATCGACCCACGCGAGATCCAGATCATGCGCCGCCCCGACGGCAGCCCCTGGCTGCTGGGCGAGGGCGCGTCCAGCACGGTGCGCCGCAGTAGCACCCACCTGGGGCGGGGGCGCTGGGGCGACTCGCTGGGGCGCGTTGACGGCTGCGCCTCAGCGCTGTCCTAGTACTGGCAGGCCTCCAGCTGCCGCCGTGTGCGCATGTGTGACACGGTGCCATGCTGCTCGGTGGACCGCGCTGCTTTGTCGCGGGCGGACGTGCAGGCCGGCGTTAGACGCACTTACATGCGTGCAGCTCTGCTGGCTGGAGTTCGAGGCGCTCTTTAGTCGTGGTGTCGAGGGACCAGGCAGCCGGGAGGTCAAGGACGCGTGGTGCTGCCGCCTTTGCAGGCAGGGGGCTGCTGAGTGGTGGCGGGCGGGGGGCTGGGCAGCTGAGAGGAGCAGCGCGCGCCCTTTACCCTATACCCTATACCATATACCCTACAACCCCACACGCTCGAGGTGAGGTGGGCGGGGGCGGCGGCGGCGCAGGTGTGCAAGGCCACCTGGCGCGTGCAGACGGTGGCCGTCAAGATGCTGCTCAACACGACCGAGAAGCAGCTGGAGGCCTTCCGCCGGTGCGCCACCGCCGCCCGCCCCGGCCCGGCCTTTCAGACACCGAGGGGTTCTGCTGGCAATGATGGGCAAAGGTGAAGGCACCCTCCTCGGGATAGGGTCCCGTGTCCCCTCCGCGGGAAGGCGCCACGCCTTCAGCACATGTGGCGGCGCAGCACCGGGCTGCAGCGGACCGCGCTGCTGTGTCCTTGTTTTGGCCATGTTGCTGTGATCGCTGTCGTATGGGGACTTGTCCGCGGCTTGTCTGCAGCAGCACAAGCTGTGCATACCCTACCCTACACCCGGACGCCCACTGGCGCGCCCACGCGCGCGCGCGCAGGGAGGTGTTTATCCTGGAGGACCTCAAGGACGCCAACATTGTGCAGTTCCTGGGCGCGTGCTTCGAGGAGGGCAGCACCATGCTCGTGACAGGCGCGCCGCTCACGGCCTGGCCGCCGAGTGCTGGGGTGAGGGGTGTGCCCAGGGCGCGTGGCTCTGCGGCGCAGATGGCAGCGCTCTCATGGTCGCGAGCGGTGTGTCCATGGACCTCTCTGCCCGTGTCATAATCAACCGTTTGCAGCGATGCGGACATTGTGCGCGCAGGCATTAGAACTCAGAGCAGTCGACACAGCATTGCCGCAGCACTGGGAGCCTGGGGCGGCTGGCGCGCCAGACGCCAGGCGGGGCCGCAGCGTCGCCAGCAGAAGCACACCGTGGGTAATGCCGCCAGTGTTCCGTTAAAGCAAGTACGGACGGCTGACGTGCAGAGCGCTGCGCGTCGCGGCAGAGTTCATGGCGGGCGGGACGCTGTATGAGGCCATCGGCAAGGACCGCTCCGGCAAGCTGGGCTGGTACAACCGGTGCGCGCCCTGCGCACGTGTCGCCGTCTTGCAGCGCAGTGGCACCCTGTGAAGCCTGATGTGCCTGTATACAAAAGGCTACAAGCGAATTGCCTAGCTGAAGGGCCGGCAGCATAGCTCTCTACGCTTCTTGTAATCTCCTGTGTGGTTTGGCGCTGCGACGAGCTTGCGAGTGCCCGTTGCTTGCCATGCGAGTGTTGTTGTTTCTTCGTAGAGAAAGGACAGGGCTAGACACAGCTGCGGGCGTGCAGCCTCCTTCAGCGCAGGGCGCCTGAGCGCCGGGCCGCCCGGGCGCGCGCAGGGGCAAGAAGGTCGCAATGGACATCGCGCGCGGCATCGACAAGATGCACTCGCGCCAGTGCGTGCACCTGGACCTCAAGAGCCCCAACATCCTGCTGTCCGCAAGCGGCACCGCCAAGATCGCGGTGCTGCCCTGCTGGCAGCCCTAGCCCTAACCTATCCTAGCCCTAAGAGTCCCACATCCTGCTGTCCGCGAGCGGCACCGCCAAGATCGCGGTGCCGCCCTGCTCGGCAGCCCTACCCTAAACTACCCAACCCTAAGAGCCCCAACATCCTGCTGTCCGCGAGCGGCACCGCCAAGATCGCGGTGCTGGCCTGCTCGGCGGCCAGGCAGCCCAACAGCGTGCTCCCCTGTGCTCGCCTGTGCCGTTGTGCCCTGGTATCTGCATGCCAGTTTCGGGTTGAAGGACGAGGTGGGTGTAAACGCATATGTGGGTTCTGAACATAGTGCTATAATCGGTCACACTATTCGTGTGGCGCACGTATGGCCGCACAGTCAAGAAGCAGGAAGCAGGAAAGCTTGATTTGCGCCGGGGAGCGAAGCATGGGTACACGCCTGGTCTGCACTGTTTGCACCTCCGCTGGCGGGGCCATTGCTGCGGGAGCCGGGTACCTGGGCCGGAAGTTCACAAGGGCGCTCGCCTCGCCTGGCACCCTGGCCGGCAGGCGCGCGCGGGCCAGGCCGCACCAGGATACAGGCGCAAGCAAGGCGCCGCGCCCGGCGCCGCGCCCGGCGCGCCTCCGGCACGCCCTCCGCCGACACCGATGGCTGACAAGCCCCGCGCGCGCGCGCAGGACGTGGGCCTGTCGCGCATCCTGACCAGCGACCGCACGCAGATGACCAGTTTCCAGGGCACGTTCGAGTGGGCGCCGCCGGAGCTGATCAACGGCGGCGAGTGCTCCGCCTCGGCCGACTGCTACTCCTTCGGCGTCGTGCTCTGGCGCGCGCGCCGCGCCGCGGCCCCGCAGCGAGCAGTGCCGCTGCTTGGTCGCGTGTCTGGACCTCTCCTCCGCACGCGGCGGACAGGCGTTACAGAAACAGGGGGGCGGGCGAGCGGGCACACACTGCTTCACAGATGCACTGTGCTTTTTTAGAATATGCATTGATGCCTTCACGTCACTCCATGCAGCGCGCCAGGCACCTGTAACCAGGCGCCCTGTGCGCGCGCAGGGAGATCGCGACAGCCGAGCGGCCCTTCCGGAAGCAGTTTCGGCCGCCCCGGTGCGCGGCCCCGCGCCGCGCTGCGCATGCCGCCTGATCTACCCTACCCTACCATATGCGCAGCACAGGCCCTTTTCTGCACCGCCGTGTTTGACCCACCTGCGCTGTCCCCAGACCGCCAGAGCCCAGCGTGCTGCCTCGCCCGCCGCTCGCACATGAGCGGTTTCCAGTGCGCTCGCGCATGAGCGGTTCCCAGTGCGCCGCCAATACCCTAGTTTACCCTGGGTGCGGCCGCAGGGTGCCGGAGGAGTGCCCGGCCGAGATTGTGGAGCTGATCCGCGCGTGCCTGAGCCCCGACCCGGCCGCGCGGCCGTCCAGCACGGCCATCTTCCGCGCGCTGCAGGCGCAGGCCGCGCCGGGCGGCGGCCCGCCACTCTCGCCCGCGCTGTCCGCGGCGATGCTCGCGGCCGCCGCGTCCGGCGCCTCGCGCCAGGGCAGCGCCGAGCTGGGGCTGGGCGCCCTGGGGCTGGGCGCGGCGCAGAAACCGCGCGAGCTCGGCTCGCGCGCGGGTAGCGGCGAGGAGGGCGCGCCCGGGCGGCCGGCCGCGGCAAAGCCTAGCAGGAGCCCCGGCGCGAGCCGGCCTGCCTCGCCGCCCCCGGGCGCCGGCGCGGCCGGCGAGCGCGGCGCGCCCGGCGCGGCGACGCCGCCGCGGCGGGGCAGCGGGGTGTTCGGCGGCGACGGCGGCGGCAGCGGCGGCCTGCCGCCGCGGCCGCCCGGCGCCGGCGAGGCGGGCGCGGCGGAGGCGCCGGCGACGCCGGCGCAGCGCGCGGTCGCGCTGCGGCCGGCGGCGTCGGCGTCGCCGGCGGCGAGCGAGGCCGCGGCGGCGCCTTTCCCGGGCGGCGCCGACCACCCCGCGGCCTGCCCCGCGCCCGACCCGCCCGGCAGCGCCGCGGCGGGCGGCGCCGGCGGCGCGTGCAGCCGCGCCGCGATCAGCGGCCCGGCGCGCCGGGACGCCGAGGCGGCGGGGGCCGACAGCGGCCCGCCCGCGCCCGGCGGCTGGCTCGCGGGCGCGCCGGCGGGCGGCGGCCACGGCGCGCCCTCGTCCGCGAGCGGCCCTGCGTTTGAGGCAGGGGAGCCGCCAACGCCGGCGAGCGCATTCGCGGCCCAGGCGGCTCCAGCCGGCGCGACCGACGCGCTCCCACCCGCGCGCGGCTGCGCGGCGGCCGGCGCCGACGGGCCCGCGCCCGCGAGCGCCTTTGCGGCGCACGAGGACGGCCCCGCGCCGCCTGCGAGCAGATTTGCGGCGGCCGCTGCCGGCGGCGCCCCCGCGCCGACGAGCGCCTTTGCGGCAGCCTCGGCCGACGGCGCCGGCGCGCTCGGGCAGGCGCGCGGCGGCGCCGGCGGAGCGGGATTTGAGCGCGACAGCCCCATGCCCGTGAGCGCCTTTGCGGCCGCGGCGGGCAGCGCCGAGCCGCACGCGCCACTGGACGGCTGGGCGGCCGCGCACGGCGACGCGCCGGGCGTGCGCTCGGCCTTTGCTGCCCCCGTGGCGGCCGAGGCGGACGCGCTGGGCGCCTCCCCGGAGCTTGCTGAGTCGTGCGGCGCGGGCGGCGTGAGCGGTGGTACCGCGACGCAGTCAGCACGCTTGGGCGGCTCCGGAGGCCCCGGCAAGGGCGCGCAGGCGCGCGGAGGCAGTGCTGCGGGTGATGCGTCAGCCCTAGACAGGGTATCAGAACCCTGCGACGGCGCGCCGCGTCAGAAAGTGTCCGGGCGCCCGCCGCTGGCGCCGCGCGCATCTGCGGAGGACCCCGCCGGCGGGTTCGCATGCGCGGCGCTGCCGCACGCAGAGGGCGCCGGCGGCCAGGCGGCCGCGGAGGATGCGGAGCGGCCGCCTGTGAATGCAGGCCCGCGCGCGCTCTTGCCGCCCGCGCCCGTCGGCCTGCCCGAGCCCGCCGCGCCGCTCGCTACTGTGCGCGCAGCCGTGCCCGGCTGCGGCACTGACGAGGAAGCGGGCGCGGCGGTCGGCGCAGCCCGGGCGGCACCGCAGCGCGCCGCCGCCGCGCCGCCCAGGGCCGGCCTGGCCGGACCCCTCCAGCGCCTGTTCAACTGGCCGGCCGCCCTGCGGTGAGGGTACGAAATGGGCGCGGCCCCGCGCCCGCGTGCTGTTCGCTGCCGCTCCGCAGGGCTTGAGAGAGGCCCGGTCGAGGGCCTGGCCAGGGCATGGCGTGGTGCCAGCAGCCGCTGTAACAGTCTTTCCCGTGCGGTGCGCACCTGTGCGCCTGCTTGCGAGGGACACGATGCGCCCCCGACCGCCGCATCATGTTGCTGGGTTTTTCGGGTTCATGTTATTCTGGAGCGTGTCACTCACAGACGAGCCACTCTGGCGGGCCCTGGGCTCCTGCGCGGTCCACCCCTGTGTGTCCTGTGGAGCCGGCGCATGCCGCAGCATTCAGAGAGGCAGGGCGCCCTTGGATGGCTTGTCGGCCGTGCACCTTGCGGGGGCGAGCGCCCTGGTTTCGGGCCTGCCAGCATCTGGGCAATCACTGGCGTCTGCTGATGCGGGCGGGTGTGCGCCATTCTTTTACCTGCCGTGCGCGGCGCGTGCAATGGCGAGGGGCTGCACTGGCGCTTCCGCGCCCCTGATGCTTGAATGCGCCCAGTCCGCCAGGACCGGCGTGAGCGGCTGGCGGCCGTGCACGGCCCCTGCGCCTGTTGCTGCTCAGTATTCCTGCGCCTTGGGCCTGCGGCCGGCGCGCTGTATGTATCGCAAAGTGCTGCGGAGCGCGCAGCAGACTGTTTTCAACCGGCTTGTAGCGTGATGGTGGCGGTGAGAGGGGACGCATATCAAAGCTTTGTCAAGCGCAAAATGCATTTACACACAGCTCCCACTCAATAAACATACACCGCAGTAGGCTGCTCACACATGGACCTGATTTTGCACAACTGCCTCCTGACACGCATGCAGACTGCGTTCATTGCCTGGCCAGCAGCTGCATGCAGGCATGCGCTTCTCCCTCAGCTGCTCTGACAAAGCTGAGAACATGAGGCGTGATGTATACACAGCACAGCACTGCCAAGCTCAATCTGCGTACATAGCACAGGCCGCTACAGGCATGGCCCAGGCTGGCACCCTGGGCAGGCATCACTGCACCGGCGCGCGCGCCCTGTCGCCCCCCGGTGCGCAAGCGGACGGCGCGGCCATGCGCTGCAGCAACACGCCTGCCAAGCGGCGCACAAACCTACTCCTCCAAACCTACCCTACCCTAGTCCAGCTCCGATGCGCCGGAATGCGACGCTTGCGGAGTGGCGCCGCGCCAGCCAGCGCTCGTCGGTGCGGCAGAGCTGCCATCGCGACAGCTGCGGCAGGTCCACACGCGCAAAGCCCTCGGCCGCGTAGGGCGGCACCCGCGGCGCCCCACGCGCACCCGCCCCGCCCTCGCCCCGCGCGCGGCCGCCGCCTGAGGAGTCTGGCGACGCGCGGCTGCTGCCCCCACGCGCGCCCGCGCCTGCGGCGCGGCCTGCCGCGCCCGCTGCCACGTGCCGCCCGCCGACTGTCCGCGCATCGTCGGCTGCAACGCTGGGGACCGGGCCTCCGGGAGGGCGCGCGTCGCCGGCGTGGCGCGGCCGCGCGCGCGCAGGGGCGGTGTCGTCGGGCGGCGAACCCCCGCGCGCGCGCTTGCTGCCGGCGAGCGCCTGAGGGCAACTGCGGCGCAGGCCGCGGCGGAGCCGCTCCTGCGTCCGGGTGCGCTGCGCCGCCGCCGGGCTGCATGGTACATCTACATCGGCATTGGGACTGCTGCATGCGGTGCTCCGCTCCCATGCGCATCCGCCGCCTGCGCGCAAAGCCACACTGACTCGGACTGCGTGCGGCGCAGCCACCTGCCAGCGCACCGCACCGCACATCGCATGCGATGCAGCGGGGACGCTTGGTAGCGGCCATGCACGCATGCCCGCAAGGTTGCCCCTTGCAATACACCGGGCGCATCAGGCTCATGGCAGAAAGCACCGCGTGCACCGCGCGGCAGTGCCTGCGGGTGGTCCGTCGCGGCCCTGCCCGCCAAAGATTGGGCTGCCTGGTGTGCTCCTGCTGACGCGCGGGCAACTGCACGACGCCCGCAAGCAGCCCGAGCAGCGGCGCACAGAGGGCGCAGCGCGGGTGCACCGCTGCCTTCCGCGCCGGACGAGGAGCTGGATGTTAGCCCCGAGTCGGGGCAGGCGGCCGGCACGCCCCAGGTGAGCCAGGGGTGGCCGCAGATGCCGTCGTCCGGCTCCCCGACCAGGACATACCTGCGGCGCGCCCCGCAGCTCGCCAGTTCAGTCACATGACTCGACATCCCCGCACGTCTGCGTGAGGTCCCAGGCGTGCGGCCAGCAGCGCGGCTGGGGCGGCTGCAGGGACCGGCAGCGCCTCACACAGACAATTGTGATGATGCGCGTGTGCAGAGACTAACGCGCTCCCGACCGTGGCCCCCTGCCGACAGGCGCGCACTCGCGCACGGACGGGCAGGCGCGAAAGGCGGACGTCCAGTCGACGCCCAGCGGCTGCCAGCAGCACAGCACGCCGTGCGGCGCGCGGCGCGCCACCGCCGCCGCCGCGTCCTCCAGCTCCACGCCGCCCCTGCGCCCGTTTCGCGGCTACCACTCAGACCTGAGCCTCTGGACGCCAGCGGCATGGCGCGCGCCAGGCAGCACCGCCGCCGCAGCCTGATTGCGCTGAAACATCTGCCAGCCGCAAAGCAAAGCAGCATGGCAGGAGCAAGCGAGGTATCCCTCTGTGCACGCAGACCTCCCAGGCACTCCACATGCATTCTGCTGCCGACCATTCATGACTGGCTGCCAGCCAGATTAGGGTACTGGCTGCATCACCCCACACCATATCCTGTACGTACGCAACTTAAACACAGTTTGCTGACGCCCCTTGCACCTTTGCACTGCTCCATGAGCTCGTCCCACCCACCTCCGGCCCCTGCCGCTGACGTCCCCCTTGCTGCAAGCTTGTCCGCGCCAATGCACTGGGTCGCGCTGGCGCCTGTCCGCCCCGCTCGGAGTGCGCCCCGGGCGGCGCACCCGCGCGCGGCGGCCGCGTGCAGCCCGTTCAGGCCGCTGTCGGTGCAGTCCAGGTCCACGCGCGGCTCGGCGGGCGCCAGGCGCGCCAGGCCGCGCAGCGCGGCGCGCAGGTGGCCGGCCAGGCGGCCGTCGCCGGCGCCCACCTCCAGCCAGCGCATGTGGTGCAGACCGTACGCCGCGCCGCGCTGCCTGCGGGGTTGGTATAGGGTTAGGATAAGGGAGCCTTCCTCGCTGTGGCCGGGCTCACTCAGGCTGGTGCCCGGGCGGCCGCCGCCCGCGCATGCGTGTCTAGCAGGCGCGCGCGGCGTGGCCTGCAAGCCGCCACGCGCGCCGCGCGCCGCGTCGCTCATGTGCGCCGCTCCTATGGCACCTCAGACGCGTGGCAGCAGGCACGCTGCTGCCTGCTCGCTCCCAGCACCGCACTGCTGGCCGGCGCCATGCGCCGTGTCGCATGCGTCGCGCTCCACATAGCGCCCCTCCGGTGCAAGGCTGTCACCAGGCAGCAAGCAGCCCGCGCCTCAGCAAGACCCTCGCCTGGCCCAGCCCCGGCATGCGGCGGCCGCCAGCGGCGCACCGCCCGGCAGGTAGGCACGCTTGCGCAGACCGCAATGGGCAGCATGCGAAAACCGCCAAGTCCGTGGCAAAATCAGTAAAAAGACAAAAGCGCACCGGCGCACCCGAGGTAGGCCGCCAGGCCGGCGACAAACTCGCGCGTGAACACCTCGTACTGCGGCCACGCGGGCCCCTCCGGCAGCCGCCCGCGCACAAACGCCGCCCAGCGCGCGCAGCCCGCGCACTCGCAGCGCACCTCCCCGCTGGGCCCTGGCTGCCCATCGACCCATGCTGTTTGCCACTTGAACTCCCTCGCGCCACAGCGGCTGGACTGGCAGCATGACACGACCGACCTGGGACCACAAGAGAGCGCCCTCCAGACACTGTCTGCTCTGCCCATGATGTGCCCATGAGTGCTGTGTGCTGGCCCATGCGACGCAGCGGCTACTTGGAAAGCTCGTGCGGAGCATACTGCACTGCACACTGAGCACAATCACGGGCAACGCTAGTGGAGAAAGTGAGTCACGTGACTGCAGCCTCGGCACATGGCGCTACACGGGCAGCACGAGGGCGCACCTGGGGACGGCATGCACGCCCGTCGAACAGGCCACACTCCGCCACGAGCGCGCCGTGCGCCGGCAGGCCGCTCCAGGCGCCGCCACGCGCTGCCCCGTCCGCGGCAACCACGGGCGCGGCGGCGGGGCGCGCCGCGGCGGCGGGGCCAAGGCCTGCGCTGGCAGGGCCTGCGGCAGCCTCGCAGCCTCTCGGCCGCATGCGGCGGGCGGCGCGGCGGCGTGCGGGCGCGCGCTGGCGGGCCGCCTGCGGGCCGCTGACGCTCACGGCCGCAGCACGGTGTCCTGGAAGAAGGCAGGCCAGACCTCGGCCTGGCGCTGCCGCCGGCGCAGCGAGGACGGCACGGGCACGTCGGACGCGCTTATGCCCGACCTGTGCAGGGCGGACACGCTTGAGAAGGAGCCCGCTCTATGTTCAGCTCAAGCAAAAAGGCACCCCGACGCAAGCCAGGTTGTGTGCAGGAGCTCAGCGATGCGCTTTAGTTTTATACCAACTATGCACAGTTGGCCAGCTCGTGACCCACTGGCCCATACCTTTCAACCAATGAGACAGGCACTATCTATCAAAGATACTGAGAAGTCGCACCTTATCAGAAGAAAGAGCACGTAGTGTGCAATCAAGACGCTGATGCCTAGTGCAGAGTACAGCAGCCACATAGGCGCACGCATGCGGCCTTGTTACACCATGCCTACAAGAGACACACGTGCACCGTGCGCCCCACAAGGCAGGTCGCCTAGAAGTATGCAGAGTTTGGCACCCAAGGCTAGCGCCGCCTCAGCTCGCTGGCGTCAAGCTACAGGGTGCAGTCTTTGGTTGCTTATACGCTGATTCTTACGAGACTGTCTCACCACAGTCAGAGCCTGTTAATAGAAGTGAGCAGGTTTCTGGCTGCAGCCCTGCAAACTGCCTGGAAAGCACTTCTGCCAAGTTTTCTGCAGTGTTGACATCATCGCTCTGGGAGTGAAGGCCAGAAAAGTCCTGCTAGGCAGCTTAGAGTAGCCCACATTAAGCGTTGAGCGGGTGGGCATGCTTGCACCCATGAGTCATAAGCAGGCGGGCATGGAGTAGCACATGTCCACGGCGACGCCAGCGCGGGCCGCGCCGCTGACGTCTGCCGCCCTCGGCCGCCTGAACTTGACTGTCGCTGGCGTCGTGCTGATCTTTTTCTTCATCTATGGCAGCGTGGTGACCTGTGTGGTGCGAGCGCAGCACTGTACTAGTCGTGTATTGCAATTGCCGAAGCAGACTCAAGTAAGCCTCTGTAAAATGTGTTTCTTACAAGCAAACACCTGGCAGACTCGTTTGCCTATCACCAAGCGCAAGCACGCGCGCCTTGCCTATCACCAAGCGCAAGCACGCACGCCCAGCGCTGCCACGCTGCGCGCATTGGCAGCCGCGCAGCGCCCGCCCTGCCTGAGCCGGTGAGCCACGAGCCATGAGCCATAAGCAAGCTTTGCGGCGCAGATCGTGCCCTGGCTCAGCTTCTCCGTGCCCGGCGCGCTCAACCTGCTCTTCTTCAGCCTGAGCACGGCGGTCGCGCTGGGCTGCTTCCTGGCGTGCGTCTTCACCGACCCCGGCCGGTGCGGGGGCGCGGCCGGGCGCGCGGGGGCTGCCCCGGGTGGCGCGCGGGGGCTGCCCCGGATGGCGGGCAGGCGCTGAGCCAGGGACGCTCTTGCGTGCGTGTTCACCGACCCCGGCCGGTGCACGGGCGTATCTGACTCGCAAGAGCTGCCTAGGTGAGCGGGCAGGCGCTGGACCAGGGACGCTCTTGCGTGCGTACTCACCAACCCCGGCCGGTGCGCGGGCGTGCCCGGCGCGCGGGGGCGGCCCCGGGGAGCAGGCAGGCGCTGGGCCAGGGACGCTAATGCGTTCATCTGCACCGACCCCGGCCGGTGCGGGGGCGCGGCCGGCGTGCGGGGGCTGCTCGGGGGAGCGGGCAGGCGCCGAGCCAGGGGCGCTCTTGAGGTTGCTTGAGCGCAGAGCTGCTCCCTTGTTTTCTGTGGCTGCTACTCGGGTCTGCGCTACGCGCGGTGGCCACCCAGGAAACAGGGCTGTCCGCGGCCCGTCCGAGCGTGTTGCTGGCCAGGCCACCGGTTCCCGCGCGCGCACACCACTCCCAGGGGCCCTGTGCGCTGCCAGTGGCATAGCAGTGCAGGCCGCGGCGCCCGCGCCGCACAGCAGCCTGGGCGAGCAAGGAAGCGCCTGCCTTGTGCACGCCGCGCCTCGCCGCGCGCGCCGCGGGGCGCCCGGCAGCGCAGCGCTGCTCTCTGTGCCGCGCACGCTGGCCGGGCGTGCGAGCGTGACACATGCAAGTGTGATACGGCGGCACTGAGCCTGCGTGCTTGTCCCGGGACGGCGTGCCCGCACAGCCGCCGTGCGCGTCCAGAGTCTGCCGCTGGTCAGGCCAGTCAGAGCCTGATTGGTGCCTCAGGCAAAGCTCGTGCTTGCATGCCTGCACTGCGACTGCACGATGGCCGCGACTGATGGCGGCGATTGCGTCACGGGGGCCGCCTCAGTTGCTCTGGTCCCCTGCAGACATGCGGGTTCCCAACCGCATGCGGCCGCGCTGTGCGCGCAGGGTGCCGGAGAGCTATGCGCCGGACGCGTCGGACGCCGTGGTGCAGGTCAAGCGCAAGGCGCGCCCCGCTGCACTGCTGAGAGGCCCTGCACTGCTAAGCGGCATGGCGCACAGGGCTGGGCATGCTTACATATGCAGCCACGCCCGCGCCTGGCTGCGCTACCAGGGGCGCCGCATCTGCGCCGGCTCACCCACGGAGCACTTGGTGAAGGTTCTATCTCGACTTTGAGCCTTCTTTGGGGTGTTCTGCAACGCTGAATTTGTCATTTTCAGCATTGATTTACCAGAGGGTGCTCTCAGAGCATGCGCCGCGCGCCTGTGCCCACGCCGGCCGTTTGGGGCGCTGATTGTGGTCACCTCCAGCATGCATACGCGGGCTTGCGCGCACGCGGCCCCCTGGTCGGCAGCTGCGCAGGGCGGTCAGACCTGCTGACCGTGGCGTGTGAGCGGCCGCGGCGAGCGCGTGCCGCACAAAGCCGCTCCAGTCGCGCCCCGGCGCATGACCTGCGCAGTGCGGTGTGCTGCGCGCTCATGGGTGGGCCGGCTCGGGGCGCGCAGGGCGGCGAGGCGCGCTTCTGCAGCAAGTGCGGGCGACACAAGCCGCCGCGCGCGCACCACTGCCGGCTGTGCCGGCGCTGCGTGCTGCGTATGGACCATCACTGCCCCTGGCGCGTCGCCCCCCCCGCGGCCCTGCCGCGGGTCCTCCTGTGCCGGCGGGCGGCCGCAGGCTCGCTGGCCGCAGTCCTGGGCGCCCATCCGTGCGCGGGAGTGCACATGCGCTGCGCGCGCCGAGCCGCGCCACTTGATGCGGCCTGTCCGCTCGCTTCAGAACGACCAGCGCGCCTGTGAACCATGGACGTGCGCCTGCTGACGCGCGCGCGCGCTCGCAAGCTGCAGGATCAACTCGTGCGTTGGGCACGGCAACTACCGCGCGTTTCTGCAGTTCCTCATCTGTGCGCCCCGCGCCCCTTGTACTTTTCCGGGGCGTGTTGACTGCCACGCAATGCGACTGCGGACAGCCAGCCTCTCTTCATGCATGTCCGGATGGTCAAGCGTCAATGAATTGGCGGAAGCGACCGACAGGGCACCCGCCCGACCGCCGTGCCAGCAGCGCCCAGCTCCTACCCCCCAGTCCGAGCAAACACAGAGCGGCCCAGCCAGGGAGCGCGCGCCGCGCCGGCGCGCAGACCGCAGGGCCGGCGGCCGGTGCCAGCCATGGGGCCGCGCGCGCGCAGACGTGAACCTAGCGATCGGCCACGCGCTGGGCCTGCTCGTCGCACACGCGGTGCACGCGGCGCGGCTGTCGGCCGCAAACATGCGGCACACGCTGCGCGCGGGGCCGGGCGGCGGCGGCGCGCTGGGCGCGGGCGGCGCGGCGGGCGACGCCGCGCTGCTGTGGGCGGTCCTGCAGGCGCGCCCCGCGGGGCGCTGCGGCCGCCGTCCCGTGGCTGACGTGCAGCGCGTGTGCGCGCTGCGGGCTGCCGAGCGGCGGGCGGCGATTGGGCGCCAGCGGTCGCCGCGCTGCGGCCGGGCCGGGGCCTTGCTTCAGGCAGGCGCAGGCACTGCTGCGACGTTCGGGGCGGGTGTTTCTGGCCGGTGCATGCCGGCGCCTGCACGCCTGCTGAGTCACGCTCGTCCGCGCAGCGCAGGTCCTGGCGACGGCGGTGACGCTGCCGCTCACGATCGGCCTGGCGCTCCTGCTGGGCTGGAACCTGCACCTGGCGCTCGCGAACAAGACCACGATCGAGTACCACGAGGGCGTCACGGCGCGCGTCAGGGTGCGCGGCGCGCGGCCGACGCGCCGCCCTCGCCCAGCCCTGCGGAGTTCTGCAAGCGTGAGCGCCTCTCACAAGCACAGGCACAGCTTTCTAGGCAGGCGCGATGCTTGTGTCAGTTAGGGGAGTGACTCCCTTCTTGTCCAAAACCAAATCGTGGATTGGCGCTGAGGGAGCAGCAAAGCCCTTGTAGGGCTAGAGTTTAAAAAGCTTGTTCTGTCGCATGCGGCGCATCCTTCTGTTGCAGTCAGCGCATCACAGTGCTTCGCTCATGCGGCCCAGCCCTGCCATGCAGACGCGCTCCCGTTTGAATGGCACGCCAGGCACCGACACCGCCTCGCGCGCGCGCGCAGGCAGGCGCCGCGTGCCAGCACCCGTACGATCTGGGGCCGGTCGCCAACATGGCGGAGCTGTGCGGGCCGGCGCTCAGCGCGTGGCTGGTGCCGGGGCTGGGCGGCCCCGCGGCGGCGGGCGACGGTCTGAGATTCCCCACTGCCTGGGACGCCCGTGACCCGCTGCTGCTGGACCTGTAGGGTTTGTAGAGAGCGCAGCCTATATGGTCTACGGCTTACATGGTGTACGTGATTGAAGTACTGAAGGCAATGGGCCGGCCCACGTGGGCAGAAGGCTATGCATGCGCGCGCCCGGCGCGCAGCGTGCGGCTCGCTGCCGTGGTTGAGGGCTGGTTGGAAGTATTGCAGGGTGACCAGCGCAGGCCACCCGGGATGCTAGGAGGAGGAGCAGGACTGAACAGTCTGCGTCCCCGGGCGGGCCAAGTGCACACACGTATACAGCAGAGAATTGCCTTTGGACGCTTTCGTAATACGACTGGACATGGTGATAGTAGGCGAACCACCTGTGCTGGGCTCTGCTTGCACGCTCTGCGGGCTCTGCTTGCGGGCTCTGCTTGCTCTGCTTGCTACCATGCGTGCCAGGCCAGCATGCAAAGAGCTTGTAGGCTCTTGCGCCAGTCTTTCAGCCACGGTTGGGGCGTGCAGCTGCGCGCGCTCTATCTAATTGCAGAAGCCAGCATTGCGCTGCACGGCTCCTGCGGCTGCCTGCGTCCTGATGCAGCCCTCTTGGTCAGGTATGCTGGGTACGCCAGCCAGGTCTGGAGCGCCGTGCAGCATGGGACGCCCCTTCGCCGACTGAGCCGCTTTCGTCTGTGGTTGACTCATGCTGGTCTCGCTCAGGTTGACGCATGCTCATCTCGCTCAGCCTGAACGAGCTGCCGTGTAAATGCAGTGTTTATATCTAAGACAGCAAGACAGATTTGTGCTCTTAAGAGGAAGCTTTGTACTTCAGTGGGCAGTCTCTGTTAACGTACTATCGTAAGTTTTGCAAAGGTGCGCTTCAGCAGGCAGTGTACTCCTCCTTGTTAAGCGCAAAAACGCACCACGTACACAGACAGCTAGCACAGAGACAGGAACAGGAGCACGCTACTGCTGCAAGCTCTGCTGGTGACAGGGCTGTGGCACACTTGGTGCTTGCTGCACCAGCGGCAGACGGGGCGGGAGTCTGGTCACTTGCCTTGTGTGTGCAGTACACAGGTGCGTGCACTGGCCGGCTCAGCGCGATTCTGCGCCTGCTGAGCTTGCACCAGGAGTGATGAATGCATAGTTGCACTTGGCCTGTATATGCCTTGCCTCAACACGCGTGCGAGTTTAAAGCCAAGACTGGAACAAGCTCTGGCTTGGCCAGCCGTCTTGAGTGCCTGCTGCGGCGCCAGTTGCAATGTCCAGTAGACTGACGCCGCATAGAGCGCGGTTGCATCAGCAGACCAGATGCCCTGCCCCTTGCCCAAGCTTTACGTGGTGGTATGCAGGGCGGCACGTGGAGGCAGCTCTGGTGGCAGCCATGGCTGTGTGGCGCCTGCTGACGCTCGCGGCGGCGGTGGCCCTGTGTGCACAGCTGTGCGCGGGGTCGCGCCAGCTGCAGGACGACCCCACGCTCTATGATGCGAGCAAGATGACAAAGCAGCAGGTGAAGGACGCGCTCGCATACCAGCAGCTGTTCACTGGGTATGCCGCGCTCAACCCCGTCCGGCCGACGCTGATGGAGGTCAGCTGTACGCCCCGCGCCAAGCGTAGTCTGCTGTGTGGCCTTGCTGTTCTCTGCGTGTGCTTCACGCAGCACAAAAACAATTGTATCGTGTCTAAAAGCAACTAGCACAGAGCAGTTGAGGCTGTTTACCAGCTCAAGTGGGCCGCTGTGGGTTACAATACTCACGAGCACCAGGCACGCCAGGGTGTGTAAAAGCAAGTTGTACTTTTGTCAGTAACTTGCCAGTACCTAGCTTGAATTTTATCTGAAGAAGACAGCTTCCTGCGCGTGCAAGCAAGCTATGTGTGTTGGACTTGACAACAGACCATGCATACGCATGGCTGTACGTCAGCTCACTATGCCTTTGCATAGAACTCGCAGCAGGGCTGACAGCACATGCGCGGCCACAGGTCACTACGAGCCGGCCTACCTGGGCGCCAACAGCTCAAGCAAGGCTGCGCAGACGTACATCGAGTACCTGCAGCAGCTCGTCAGCGACGGCAACAAAGCGCCCGACTATGCGCACGTGCGTACCCCAGTAAAAAAAGCTGCATGGTGATGCGAGAGCACTGTTCTGCCATGCTGTATGTCGAGCGTGCTTTCTCAGGGCATCGCCAGCGAGCAGTGACATTCCATGCGCTGCCTGCAGGCCAACAAGTCGACGGTGTTCAACGAGTCGTGGGCGCTGGGGCTGGACTGGACGGGCCTGTGCGCGCGCCCCCGCGCACCCGCCTGTATGCCTTCCATGGCACACTGTCAGACACGCTGGACCCCTCAGACAACCAAGCATTGTTGCCCGCGCGTCCCCGCCTCTTGGAGGCGGCTCTAGGTACAGCGCGCGCTGGCAGTGTGGGTGCATGTCAGGGTAGGGTAGGGTTAGGGCTTACGCTGCGCACGGGCTGCCGCGCCAGGTGCCTGCAGGATGCCAACCTGACCAAGCCCGTATGCGACTTCACCTTCGACTTTGCGTCGCGCAGCCTGGGCCAGAGGGCCATCCCGCGCGTCCCTGCGGCTATCCAGTGCGCCTGCCTGGGCCGCGGCTAGGAGGGAGCGCAGCACAGGTTCATGACTTCCCTTGTCTTGCAAAAAAATGCACGGCATCCCATGGGCCGTAAAAAGCATGTTTCCGTCGATGGGCATGCAGCTTTACAAGCAGAGCACACGATGTAGCTTGATCTTGATATGGCGCAGCACTCTCCCTTGCTGGCTGGAAACAGGACATGTCTGGCGCTGGAGCGAGCGCGCCGCGTGCGCAGGCCGCAGATCACGTTCAAGAGCTGCGGCGTCTCCATGAACAACGGCATCACCGGCGACAACGACCTCAACCTCGCGCTGGACGTATCGCAGGGCCAGATGAACTACAGCGCCATCACGAACTCGTCGACGTGCTTTATTGTGCGCGCGCGCAGCGCCCGCGCGCCTCTCACCTAGCACGCGCGGCCAGCGCATGCCCGGGCTGCCCATACGAGCGTGACAGTGCCGGCGCCTGTGAGTGCAGTGCGCGTCATGCGGCGTGCGCCTCATGCCGGCGGCGGCGCCGCGCGCCGCTGAGCCAGCACCCGGCCTGGGGTTGCTCAAGCGCAGCCGTGCTGGGCCCTGAGGCGCGCCGCATGCGCAGGACCACGACATCACGCACGCGCACGTGTACTCGGCCTTCCAGGCGCGCTCCATCCAGCGCCTGGACTTCCTGACCACGTTCGCCGACGCGTCGCCGGACGGGCCGCCCGGCGAGTACAGCGTCACATACCGCTGCCAGTACACGTACAACCAGCTGGACACCAACCCCACCGGCAACCTCATCCAGATCCCGGTGCGGGCCTGCGCCCGCGCGCGGCCCGGTCCTGCCCAACTCTCTGCGCGAGCACACCAGCCGCCACCAGCTGGGCAGCATAGGATAGGGTCTTGCATGTTGCGAGACACTCAGACCCAAAAAAATGAGTAAGCTTCCACAAGAGTGCGGCGCAGGCGTGCCGTCTGCACATCCCGTGCCTATGTGCTGTCAAAAGGCGTGAACGGCAGGAAAGGTTGCAAGGGTCGACTCAGGCCGTCAACGCTGCCGACCAGCAAACCTCGTGATGGCCGGCTCCAAGGTGCCTGCACGCATGGGCATGCCTGTGCCAGACGTGACGCGGGCGCGCGCACGCGGGGCGGCAGCTCACGGGGCAGGCCACCATCCCCTTCAACGCGCTGGGCAACCAGGTCGGGACCGACCCCCGGATCACCTCCTGGCTGCCCAACCTGCCAAACGGCGGCCTGTTCGGGCCGCCCGGCAACGGCGGCAACCTGGGCAGGAAGTGAGCTGGCGCGGCCTCCTGCGGCCGGGGAGGGCCGCCCGAGCGCGTGTGTGTCAGTGTGTGTGGCTGTCTTGTTGCACGCCGTGTCAGGCCATGCATCGGTGCATGCAGTTGCATGAGCCGGAGGCTGGCAGTTTTTTGTGTTGGTCAAAGGTGATGGTGCACGGTGCGGTTTCGGCGTGGACTGCTCCTGGTGGCCGCAGTTTTTCTTTATGCCTGCTTGCTGCCCTGCTGAAGAGCGTGTTGTGGTTTGGAGAGTCATGGTGACATGCTGATGCATGGCAGAGGGGTTTGCAGGGCTTTGTGCCTGCACGGCTGCGCCATGCATGAGCGTGGTGGCTGCCCACAGTAGAACGTGGGTGTCAGCTTGTAGAGTTCTGTACCGGCCGTGTGTCCTTGAGAGATGGCATGAACGATGGAAAGTGCGGTGCAGGCTGCTGCAAACTCTGTCAGCAAGTGAGTGACTATGCCATCAGGCTGTTGATGGAGCGGGTTTCAGTGGCTGCCCGGCTGCCCGGGTGGACTGATACCCTACATCTGGGTGCCCCCAGGGCATTTTTCCTTTGCCAATCAGTGTGTGCGCTTAGGAGGCATCCTGTTTCTGCTGGACAGACATCTGAGCTGAAACCAGTGCATTACCGCAACTAGCAGTCCGCCCACATCATCAGGACAGCATGGACAACATACCGCAGGATTTCTTCAGCGACCTCGTCCCTATAAAGCCCAATGGCAGCAAAGACACAGCGCCGGCGCGGCCCGGAGTGCTGCAGCAGGACGCGGTGCTGCCCAGCCGGCCGGAGTCGGGCGCGGGGTCGGGCGCGGCGCGCGACGTGGCAGGAAGCAGCGGCAGCGGCATGCAGGCGATGGGCGACTCGCGCCTGCGGCGCGAGGTCAAGGAGTTTGAGGGCGCCACGCAGGCGGTGGTCGAGAGCATCCTGCAGCGCTTCGCCGACGGTCTGAAGAGCGTGCTTGACGACACCAGCAGGCGCGCGCCCGTGCTGCGCTCTGCGGCGGTTGCGTGGTGACTCTGCAATAGGAAGCAGGTTCTGGCAGGAGACATAAGCAGGTGAGCTCGTGATGCCTTTGCAAGGAGCTGACTAGAGACTGGGTCCCGCTTGCTGTTGCAGACGGCTGGAGTCGCTGGAGAACCGGGCGGAGCAGGTCGGCAGCATGCTGGCGGACATTCAGAAGGTCGAGGGCCTGCGGGAGGACGCGATGAAGGAGCGGTTTAGCTCGATGGAGAAGACGCTGCGGGACGTGCATCGGGGCGTGCAGATGATCCGGGACAAGCAGGCATGCTTCTGCACTGCCTTTACTTTTGTGGAGACTCTGCGCACGCTGGTACCTGGGCCAAGGTCATAGTGCGTGAGCAGCAACCCAGCTGGCTCCTGTGTTGTCCTGCGCGGCGCCGAGCCTTGTGGCTGGAGTGCAGCACTCTTGAGAAGTGGGATGCCGCGCAGCTTCCTGGCATGCAGCGCCTTACGCAACCTGACACCTGTGCTGGTGCTCGCAGGAGCTCTTTGAGGCGCAGGCGGAGCTTGCGAAGCTGTCTACCAAGGTGTGCACTGCGCGGTGTTGCAGGGGCGTGTGTCTGTGGGGGTCGCCCTTCTTGCGATCATATAGCTTGTGGCAGTGCTGTTGAGCAGGGGAGTGTGTCTGTGGGGTCACCCTTCTTGCGGTCATATACATTGTGGCAGTGCTGTTGAGCGTGTAAGTCCAGGTCCAGCACCTTGCGCGCGCTGTGGTGGTCTGAAGCTTGTATGTGCACTTGTTGTCTGCTGCTGATGCGCAGTAGCTGTGTGTCAAGCAGCGGGGCGAAGCAGACGTGCCGACCAGTCTGCACGCGGTGCAGGGTGCTGAGATGAGCACCTTGGAGGCTGGGGCCACGCAGCCCGCGCAGGCGCCAGCCGCGCCCGCGGCAGCTGCTTCAGCGCCAGCCGAGGCGCCGCCGCCGCCCGCGCCCGCTCCCGCGCCTGCCCCCGCCGCGCCGCCGCCACCGCCGCCGCCGCCGCCCCCCGTGCAGGCTCCCGCTGCGCCGCCGCAGCCGCAGCCGCCGCAGCCTCCGCAGCCGCTGGCTGCCATTGCTACAGCGCCGTCTGCGCCGCCGCCGCCGCCGCCGCCGCCGCCGCCCTCGCACCAGGTGCCGCTGGACGTGCTGCGTTGTGAGGACAGAGCAAAGCTTGACAGCATTTCGTCATGTCCGGCTGGTGTGTATATGATTCTGGCTCAGCGTCGACACAACCCAGCCATGCCTGCCACTGAACACATGTATGCTCTGCGTTCTGCGAGGGCTGCATGCCTCTGCACTCACTCCTGGGGGGGGTGAGGGCTGGGGCCCTCACGCGCCAAACTGGTTCTGTATGTCATTTGTCATGCCCTCCAGGCATATCCTCCAGATATGACAAGTGAGGTTTGTTGTTCCAGTCAGGCACGCATGCATACATGGCAACCCGCATGTCACTGCCTGCAGGAGACGCAGCCGCCGCAGCAGCTGGCGCACCAGCACTCTGCGCCGCCGCCGCCGCCGCCGCCGCCGCCGCCGCCGCCGCCGCCGCCGCCGCCGCCGCCGCCGCCGCCGCCGCCGCCGCCGCCGTACATGCCACCGCCGCCGCCACCGTATGCGCCGCAGCCGCCGCCGCCACACGCTCCGCAGATGCCCGGCCCTGCGCTTGTGGGGCCCTCGCAGGCCGGGCCCTACGGCGGCCCTCCCGGGATGCCTCCCAGCGCTGGCGGAGGGCCGCAGTGGGCGCCGCCGCCGCCGCCGCCGCCGCCGGGCTTCTCCTACGGCGGAGCTGCGGGGCCGCCTTTCGGGGCCCCCGCGCCAGGCGGCTACGGCAGCAGCGCGCCGCCGCAGCCGCCGTCGCCCGCGTACGGCGGGGGCGGCATGCCGCCGCCGTCGTACGGCGGGGCCCTGGTGCGGCTGCCTGGCACCCGCTGCGAATGGCATACACACTAGCGAAAGCCGCAGGGCGATTTTACGCTGTGCCAGCCAGCAGGTTGATAGCTTTGTGTTTTCATTCATTTAGCGTTGCAGCAAGCCGTATGCCTCCCTTTCGATGCGCGCGCTAATGCGGCCCAGTGTCAGCTTGGCCCGCTCATGTAGCACACCATGTAATGCTGCACCTCCTAGCTGCCTGTCCGCGCGCCCCCTTCTTGTCAAACAAACAAGGTCAACCTGCAAGTATGTGTGCTCCCCTTTCCTGAGCTTTCCCACTTGTGCAGTCGTACCCTATGCTGCCGCCATCGGTGATGCCCAACGCGCCGCCGGCCAGCTTTGGGTACGGCGGCGGACCGCCGCCGCCGCGGCTGCAGCCGGCGTCATCGTACGGTGGCCGCATGACGCCCCCACCCGGCGGCGGCGGCGGCGGCAGCGGCGGCGGCGGCGGCGGCGGCGGCGGGGGCGGCGGCAAGGGCGGCGCGTCGCAGTCAACGCGCAGCGTGCCGCTCGAGCAGGTGCTGTTGCCCTCAGCTTTGGTGGGAATGCTGGGCGAGCCCCAGTGCGTGTGGGGAGTGGTGGCTGGGCCTGGAGCAGCACAGACTGGATTTTGCCTGGCTTTGCAGCGTGCAGTGCTTGGAGTGCTGCTCTGTACAAGCCATATGTGTGCTGGCTAACACAGGCGCACCAGCATAGTCACGCACAGTGCGAGCGCTCTGCAGCTTGCATCTCCGGATTGTGTTTGTCCAGGTGCGCTGCGCGTGGGAATGCGCATTGCTGCGTCACGTGCGACGCAGCTCGGGGAGCGAAGCTGGGGAGCAGGGGAAGTGCTCAGAAGGGTTGTAATGCCCGTATGCTTCAACCTGCGGGTGGCCGAGCGCATGCCTACTTTGGCTCGGCATGCGCGGCGCAGGTGATCGACGACGTGGCCAGCATGGGCTTCTCGCGCCACGAGGTGCGCGGTGTCGTGACCGAGCTCATGGACAGCGGCCAGTCCATCGACCTCAACATCGTCCTGGACCGCCTAATGAATGGCCGGCGTTGACATGGCGCGTCAGACGCGCGGCCTACCGGCGCGCCGGGCGGCTGTATGCTTGGGTGTGCGACTAGACTGGGTGTAGCAACTAGACTGGGTGTAGCAGTGTGCCGAGGGGATGGGTCAAGGTTGTAGTTTCGCAGCCACGCCGCGCCGCATGGCGATCGAACGCCTCACGAACAGCCGCCGCTGACGCGCGGGGCCTGTCGGCGCGCCGGACGGCTGTATGCTTGGGAGTGCCTGGGAGTGCGAGTAGACTTGGTGTAGCAGAGTGCCGAGCAGACTCTTCAAGGTTGAAGTCTCGCAGCGGCAATTGCGCGACCGCCTCTGCGCCCTGCGGCGCGCACTGGCGGTGTTCGCGCCACATGTAACAACACACGTGCGCGCCAGCAAGCCCGCCGCAGCGGATCTCAGCATCAGCCAACAGCCCTGGACCTTATCCCCTGGACCCTAGGTGAGCCGCTCCGCCTGCCGAAGACGAGGACCTACGGCGCGAGCCCCACAAGTGCCCCTCTCAGCTGGCCCCGCCGCCCTTCTCCTTCGCCGCGCTGCCAGACCCGGCCGCAGCGCCGTTGCTGTCGCGGGCGCCCGCCGCCGCGCGCGCGCCCGCGGTCGCCCGGCTGCCTAACGCGCCCGCAGCCTGCTTCTGCATCGTCCAGAATACGCAGCGGTACGTCGAGTGCAGCATGGACCTGCGCGGGCGGGAGCGCTTGCGGCGGCGCGTGGCGTGCGTCTCACGACCGGCTGTTGTTAGACGTTCATCGCTAGAGCTCTGCCCTGGACATGCTGCATGCAACAGGCACGCGCACACGCCTGCCCAGCAGGCATTGCAACAGAGCTGTTGTCCGGCGATACGTCGGCGCTCCGGCTCGCGGCAGACACCGCATGCGGACACGCGATTGCATGCATGAACAAGCCATGACAACAGTGTACATGCACGGGTGGAGGGCAAGTGAGCGCGTGGGGCGGGGGGCCTGCCGCAAATTGGCGTTGAAGGCCGCGGGGACGATCTCGCGGCGCAGCTGCTTGAAGCCCAGCTCGGCGGTCACGCGCTCCACCTCGGCGAGGCTCACCTGGCCGCGCGCTGGGAGCGTTGCCTGACAGGCAGTAGGCACTGTGATCAGAGTTGGGGCGAGGCTGCGCCTCAGCGCTTGCTGCCCCCGTCACACGAGCAGGGGCGTGCATGCTTGTCTGCACCCTGCGCACAGCGCGCACGCCCCGTGCGGCCGAGCCACTGAATTGGGCGCGTCAGCCGGCGGCACTGGGTGGTACTGCCGCGGGCGCCGTGCGCACCTCCACGGACAGCTCGTCCTCGGGCAGGTACGTGTGCGCGTCCGCCCAGTGGTACAGCAGCGGCCCCAGGTTGATCCAGAACCCGCCATCCTGACGCACGCCGGCGCCGCTCAGCGCGCCGGGCTGGCGGGTCGCCCTGCATGTGTGCCTGCCACAGAGCACTGCCCGGAACAGTGCCGGGCGTGCGCGGGCTGCTTGCGCGGGCTGCAGCGCTGACGGCGGCAGCCTGCCGCAGCGGGGGCGCGTCCACGTGCGCACAATCGACAGGAGGCGCAGGGCACGCATGCCCTGCTGCATCCGGAGGCGGGACGGCGCGGGACGCAGGGAGCCTGGGGAGGTGGGCGGGGACGGGCGCGCACGCGCAGGCAGTGCCGAATGACCTCGATGTACTCGATGAAGTTGTGCGCGGTGTCCTGTGCGCGCGCCGCAGCGCTCAGCGCGCCGGGCCCAGGATAGGGACCCTGATCACACAATGCGCTGGGCCCAGGACAGGGACCCTGCCTGCTGTGCAGCCGGCCTCGACCGGCGCCGGCGCTCAGGATGAGCAGGCCCATGCAAGGCAGACACAGCGCACCAGCGGGGTCGTCGGCGGGGCGCCAGCCTGTTCGGCCCGGCGCGCCGCAGCGCATGCAGGCAGCAAGGAGGTCAGCCCGGGCAGCTTTTTGTCCGTTGTGCACAGGCGGGTTCGACAGGGGGTGTTGGGCCGCGGGCGCGCCAGGAAGAAGCAGGTGGCCACGCAGTCGAAGGCGCCCGCTTGGCCGGGCGCGCCGTAGACCGGCACAAAGTCGCCCGCGGTCATGGACAGCAGGCCCGGGCCGGGCAGCATCGCCGTCGGGAGCGCGTCCGGGATGGCGACCTGCACAGAGATTGCGCTCGTGGCAATGCGAGCGAACGCGGACTGCTCAGACTGGGAAGTTGACACACGTGCGCTGGACAGACCGGCAGCCTACGTCCACCGAACAGCGCACAAGAAGGCAGCTGCCCTATTTATTAAAAAAAAAGGAAAACATGCATCGCATGCGCTGCACGGGCCAGCAGTCTGTGTCCGCACAGCAGCCGCGATCGGGCGGCGCTGCACAGCGCAGCAGAGGCCGCACAGGCGCCCAGATGACTGACCCTCCAGGCGCAGCCGTGGCGGCACCTGCGCTGGTGACTGCCATGCAATACATGCGCATCAGCCAGGCTGTCTCTCTGTGATGTGCACATGTGTGGGGTACGGTAAAAGGCCTTACCCTAAACCTAACCGACCCTACCCTACCGGGCGCTCAACGCGCCGGGCGCCTGCGCACCGGGCGCAGCTGGTCGGCGTCGGAGAGCTGATTGCATGCGGAGTGCAGCCAGGGGTGCAGCACCCACTGCCCCACGCGCTCGGTCTCGTTCAGCACGAACGCGGCCGTCAGCAGCATGTAGTACGAGAACTCGTTGCCCTGTCGCGCGCGGGGGCGGCAGATCGTGGGGATAGCTGAATCAGCTCAAAGGTCTGGCAGGGGCGCTGTAGTACGTAGAATTTGTTGCCCTGCCGCCGGCGGGAGAGGCAGATCATGGGAAAAAGCTCCTTCAGACTAAAGGGACTGGCAGGGCCACTGACACGTGAGCTCATGCTGACCGGCAGATCAACACATCTCCATGGACAAGCAAGGCCGAGAGCGCGCGGCTTGCATGAGACTGCGCAGCGAGTGACAGCACAGCCTGTACTGGCACCGCCAGCAATGCAGCAGAGCCTGCTGTAAACAGCGCCTCTTCGCCAAGCGCGGTGAAGCTGCCGCACGCTCAAAATAGATTGCGCTGTACTTGCGAGGCTATAAGAGGTGCCTCACTCCGTTTCCTTACAGAGAGACCGCGCCTGAGCCTCGTAGCCGAGCGCGGCGAGGTCGCAGCACAGGCGGCCGAGGCCGGCGCCGGGCACGAGCACGCGCGGCGGGGCCGCCCCGGCCGCGGGCGGCGGCCCCAGCCGCGCGGCCACCTCCGCGGCGATGCGCCCGTAGCTCTGGCTGCGCTCCGGCGCGCCCTCCGCGCCCCAATCGCGCGTCAGGTTCTTGAGCACGTACCTGTCGGCGCGCGCCCGCTCAGCTTCAGTCGCTCGCCAGGCAGCGCGGCCCAAGGTCCCATCGGAATCCGCCCCCGGCAGCGCCGCTGGTCTGCCTCTGTGGCGGGCGCGCGAGCAGTAGACCTGCCGGCAACAGAGTGCGCGCCAGTGCAGGGGCACCGACGACACGGGCAGGCTCAGCGCGCCACTCCATGGCGTGCTTGTACAGGATCAGGGTGAGGTAGGTCAGGGCTGGCATGCGGTGCAGCCCTGCTGTGCGAGCCGGCAGGCACCATGGGCCCGCCTCATACACCGCGCACCGCCTCTGTGAGTCGGCAGGCGTGCGGGCGCCCAGCTCTGAAGCGGCCAGGCAAAGCGCGGCTATGTTGCCATGCCGGAAGGCTCGCTCAGGCGCCGTAAAGCGCAGGGTCTGCACCCTGTTGCTCCAGCAAAGCACAAACGGCGGGCCGGCCGCGCCTGCCGCGCGCCGCACCTGACCTTCTCGACGTCGGCGGGCGCGGGGTGCTGGCGCGCTTGCGCGCGCTGGTCCGCGGCGCCCACGCCGCCGGCGATCCGCGGCCCCGCGCCCGCGTTGTACGGCTGGTCGCCGAAGGCGCGCAGCGCGTCGTTCAGGAACGCCGCATTGGCCTGCACAAGCGCACCAGTTTGCTTTACGAAGCGGCTGCGCCGTCCGTGTGAGGCGTGGCTGTCCTCAATACCGACATGCAGTCCGCCGGCCGCCTGCCCACTTGGCCTGCTTCCTAAGCAAGTGCTGGAGCTAGCAAGCCAGCCTGCTGCGTCGACGAAAAGCCTCACCACGGCAGGGCATGGCGGCAGGGCACACCTGGATGCACTGCCGCGCCCGTGCGCACTTGGCTGGCAAGGTGCGGAGCAGCTCCCTGCAGCAGGATGTCAGAGTGTTGGGGTCATTGTGCAGTACCGCTGTCCATACAAGCTTGTGTAATTGTTCTTTTTTTGTACGCGATGTGCAAGCTGAGCGCGGCGAGTCTGGGGTGGCACCTATGGCGCGGGCTCAGCCGCGCAAAGTTGTGCTCCCACCGCGCCACCTCCCACTCTGCGTCACCCCGATACTCCCGCATCGCATGAATGATCCTGCAGCGCACCACCCAGCATGTCAGCTGCCTGTTGTGGCGGTGCGCCAACAAGGGACGCCAGGCACTTGTGCTGTGTGAGACCTGTGACATACGCACCGTCCCATTGCCTCCTGCTCCTCTCGTTCCTCTTCAGGCGTGAAGTCGCCGGCGCTGCTGTCATTGCCGTGACTGTGAGTTTGGCTGTGCTGCTCAGCTGCACTGTGTGCGTGGGGGCAGCAGTCGCCCCCGTGCCCGTGTTCCCCGAGCTGGCCTGCCGCTGCAGTGCTGGCCGGCGCGATGTCTCTCAATGCCGCGTGTTCACTAACTGCGTCGCGGATGTGCAGCGCATCCATTGAGCAGCAGTGCGTGCACGGAAGGAGCGCTGCCCAGCTCAGACAGACATAACAGTGCACTTCCACATCAACTCAGAGAAGTCGCATCAATGCTGAACATGTAAGCGCCTAGCAACCAACACTGATCTTGTACACGTCTGTCGGGTAGAGCCACATGGAGGGAGGCAGCCCCAACTGTGGCAGTAGAGCCGACGCAAAGATTTAAAGAGGCAAGCCTGTACTCGCTATCAAATTAGATCACAATCATACACCAACACTGTTTATAATAGGGTCGGTGTGCCTCACCAGCCTCAGCCTGAGCTGGCAGCATTCGCGCCCCCTCCTCCTCCCACCCAGCAGCGGACAGGCGAGATGGACGTCGTGGAGCGCTACCTGGCCGGCCGGCAGGGCGAGCACACGGAGGCGCTGTCCGAGTGCGGGCAGAGCTTGCTGGCTGGCGTGGCGCGGGGCGTGCGGCAGCTGCGGCACCCCTTCAGGCGTGCACGGCTCGCTTGCTCTTGGCGCTCTCTGCAGCACCGCGCACAATGACTCTAGCATCAAATCTGTTCAGCATATGCAAGCGTGCAAGGCGCTATTGCCTGTTCAAACAAATTATTTGCTGTGCTCGCGCTTCCAGCTTGTGAAGGCTGATGAGTGTAGGCTCATTCCTAGCCTGGCAAGGCGCTCATAGCTGCCGCCGTCCCTCTCATACAATGTGCTTTGCCTGCTACCAACTACGCCTATGTAGTGTGAGTCAACTCAGGCACTTGGCCTACCAACACGAGTGCTGTGCTGTCCGTCTGAAACGGAGTTTAGCAGACACCTTAAGTGGCGACCCTCTAGCCTGGCGACCTCAAGTGCTCTCGTGCCTTGGCACTGTTACCACGCGACCAGATCATGTAGCAGACAAGCGCAGACGCCAGCTTGTATTGGCTAAAGGCCCGGGCTTGTCGCTTTCTGTGACTGCGGCCGGCGCGCGCCCAGGGGCGGGACGGCAGGCCAGAGCCTGCACGTGCGCGCGAGCTTGAAGAGGCAGCCGACGCGTGTGTACCCGCGCGGCGCGCCGTTCGCGGCCATCATCCCGGGCGATGGCGTCGCGGAGCAGGTCTTCACGACCGGCATCCAGAGCTTCCTGTGCGCCCCGGCGCGTTTTGGCGGACGCCAGTGCCTGTCTCGCTGGCATCTGCTTTTGGTTTCGGCGGCAGTATGTCGAGGGTCCAGAGCAGAGCATTGCCTACAGGGGCAAGTCAGGCATCCGCCGCTACTTGCCCGGTGCCATATGTGCACCTCTGCGGTGTACACGGCAAGGCGCATTGTCCTAATTCGCCAGCCCCGTGCTGCGGCGCAGGAGCTTGTACAACACGGCGATCATCGGGCGCGTGCTGTTGACCTGGTTCCCCAACGCGCCAGCGTTCATTGCCACGCCCCTTGCGTACGCGCCCACCCCACCGCAGGCTCCCGTGAGCTGCACGCCTTGGTCAGGGCAGCGGCTGAGGCCTGGCTGACCCGACCCTGACATACTTGTGAGCATGTCTTCACCATGCATGCAACAGAACATGGTGTCAAAAGTCGCGGTGCAAACTGTGTGCTTATACCTTTCTGTGATGAGTGCAGCTGAGGTTGAGCTGCTCACATGTGCTGGTCGCAGAAGAGTGCCAGGATGTTGAGTAGGAGCGTGGTGACTGTAGCTGCCTCAAGTGTGTTGTGGGACGTGCAAGACGCTGTCCACTCTGCAGGACGCTGTGCGACCCGTACCTAAACCTCTTCCGCGGGCTCATCCCGCCCCTGGGCGGCACGATTGATCTGAGCCCCATCCTCGCCTTCATCGTGCTGGACGTGCGCAGCCCCTGCGCCTTGCTGCCGCCGTGCCGCTCCCGAGCTTGCGGTACACCTAGCATGCGCTGCACTGTGCATCGGCGCCAGCCGTGCTCCCCTCCTGCGCCAGTCATGCTGCCGTGCATTGCCTGAGTTCCTGGCACAGCGCCTGTGACTTTGCTGCAGTGGTGTGCAGCTTAAGCCCCTTGTCATCTGCCTGCAACCCGCTGCAGCTAGATCGGAATACCCCTAGCTCAGCGTCATCTGTGCAGCCGGCTGCAGCTAGACTGGAATACCTGTAGCTCAGCCATGACAGCCGCATTGTGGGGGTGCATGTATCATCTTTATATGCTATAGCATCAACATCGCACTGCACCTCACAGCCGTGCGCGCGTGTGCTGCCGCAGCTGTTCCAGAACACGGCGTCCGCGCTGCCTGCGGAGCTGGGCCCGGACGGCGAGACGCTCGCAGCGCCGCGCCCCGGCCCCAGCCGCCGCATGGCCCTGGCTTCGCCCTCGCGCGCCGCGCGCGCGTGGGCCAAGCGCCTGGCGGCCGGGCGGCGCCGCCGGCAGGTGGGGAAGCGGCCCCGGCCCCCTTCTGACGATGTGCAACGGGGCTTGGAAGGTGGTTTTTCTAATATGTTGATAATGTCTGTGTCGTTGGAGCCTGCTGGGTCTGTATTTAAGCCCCATGATGAGCCGTCTGCAGGGCTGGTTTGGGATGGATTGACAACTGCGGCCTGCTGGCGCAGGCGGCGCCTGGAGCGGACAGCTCAGTGGCCTAGCGCGGGTTGCTGAGCGGACAGTGGCATTGCTCCAGGGGTGTGGCTCGGCTGTGTACAGGCATAGCTGCTTGGGCCACCATGACTTTTGCAGAGGCCCAGTAACAATTTAAATCTCATGATTGCGAGTTCAGCCATTCGCCCTAGTGCTGAGTGAGTGAACGAGCTTTAACTGCGCGTAGTCCGGCGCATCCAGGCTGGGTACCTCTCTCCAGCGCTCCCATGTGGCTATGTGCTGGCCATAACCTAACCACACCCTACTCTCCCCGTGCCCCCCGCAGCCTTGTATGGTCACTGGCTCTCTCTGACGCCGCATAGTTAAGCGCGGTGCACAGTGGTAACTTGTACAGAGAAGGTAATCTACCAAGAACCATGGAGCACTTAGGGCAGGTCTGCAGCGCGGCGCTGCTGTTGGCGGCGCTCTGCCTAGCACCCCTGGCGGAAGCCAAGGCGTATGGCGGGACGCCGCACTACGCGCTAGACGTGCAAAAGGCAAAGGTGGGCAGCTTTGCGCCCCATCTTGCATCCTGGCTTGCAGGCCGCAACGGACAGGCACTGGTGGCATAAGGGCTGTTAACTAGTTGTCGTACCCTCGTTGCTGTTCCAAGCCAAAAAGCTGCTGCCATCTATGCCGGGCAAGCAATTTTCTTGGCAAGCACGTGACGATACCAGCCGCCCCCGCGTTGCGACGGGCGTGGGTGAACAGCTGCGTAGGGCTTGTGTCTGCTGGTACAGGATCGGCTGAGAGCGTGTTCTAGTGGTGGCTGTCTAACCTTTTTCTGTTTTCTATATCATGTCTGTCTCCTGCTGTTGGTTTGTCAGCGAAGGGGGGGCAGCTTGGAGGGCTGAACATGCAAAGGGAGTGTCTTTGTACTAGTTGCGCTGTTGGTAGTGGCCACACAGAGCTCTTCACCTATTACTTGAACGCCATATGGCGCGCGAGGTGGCAGTTGTGCAGAGGAGGCACCTGGGCTGGTCCTATTCTCCCCACTGGCTTTTATATTAAGGCCGTCAGACCTCCATCCTGCACGTGGAGCTGATGGCAGCACCCCATGAGCAAGGCTTCAACAACTATTTTCTGAAGCGAAGTCTCTGGGACGCCCTGCACTTGCAGGTCCCCTGCACAGACCCGCTTCTGACTCTACCCCGTGCCCTTGGCAGGAGGATCCGCGTGGAGTGTTTGCGGAGTGGGCTGCGCACTTCGGGCGGGCGTACGCCGGGGACGCCGCCGAGGCGGAGGCGCGCCTGGGCGCGTGGCTGCACACGCTGCGCCACGTGCTGGCGGACCCGGCGCCTGCGGCCGAGGTCCCTGTGAACGGCTTTGCCGACATGAGCGATGACGAGTTCCGCGCGGCCTACCTGGGCCAGTCCACGCCCGAGGACGGTGCCAGCGAGGAGGGCGCTCTCGGGTGCGACTACTTCGCACGACTCGACCGCTGTGGCCATGGTCTGGTAGAGAGCATGGCTACAAGCGCTCACATCGTGCGCAGGGCCGCGGCGGGCGCGCCGGCGTACCGCTACGCGCACATGCAGCCGCCGGCGGCCGTGGACTGGCGCCCCAAGGACATCATCGGGCCCATCAAGGACCAGCACGCCAACGGCTCGGCGTGCGGGTGCTGCTGGGCGTTCGCGACGATCGGGACTGCCGAGTGCATGGTGGCCATGGCCACCGGCAAGGTGCTCTCGCTGAGCGAGCAGCAGGTGCGCGGCCGGGGCCGGCGCTTCCCGGCGCGTGGGTCGCGCATGTGTGCATATCTTGCCGCGATGCTGGTCAGCAGGCGAGCAGCAGGTGCGCGGCCGGGCCGGTACTTCCCGGTGTGTGAAATTGCGCACATGCTAAATTTCACCACCTTGCTGGTCAGCGAGCGAGCAGCAGGTGCGCGGCCGGGCCGGTGCTCCCGACGTGTGAATTTGCGCGACTGCAACACTTTACCACACCGCTGGTCAGCAACTGTGGTTATACTGTGCATGTGCACAAGTTTGCCACACTGCTGGTCAGAGACTGTGGGTGAGGTCTGCTTTCGAAGAGAGGCTTGGCCACAGGCAGGCTGAGTGGACGTGCTTGCCAGGCAAGCACTGTCGACCTCGGTGGCCAGGCCGTGTGCACGACGCTGGCACGCCAGCATGTATGCGGCATCGTGACCTCAGGCAAATCTAGGCCATGTTGCTGTCTGCTTGTGGTATCCTGCCAAGTGCGTGACAAGCAGTTGCCCGCGCGCAGCTGATCGATTGCGACCGCGGGCCGCCGTTGTACGACCTGGGCTGCGACGGCGGCAACTTTGAGGGCGGCATCCTGTATATTGCGGAGAACGGCGTTGACACAGAGGCCGACTACCCCTATCTAGCCAAGGACGGCAAGTGCAGGCGCGCCTGGCCCCTGCCTGTATGCACCTGGCTGCTAGGCTGCTTAGGCTGCTTAGGCCTGGCTGCTTAGGCTGAGCGCTGCTACCAAGTGCAGGCACTTGCTTCTCAAATTCATGTGTCCTGTGCCAGATCTGAAGCATGCCGGCCAACATGGTATGTTGCAGAAGAAGGGGGTTGCGACAGTTTCGTACTGCGCTGCGCAGTAAGAAGAAGGAGAGGAGGCGCGCGGGTACCCTAGATGGCTTTGCTGACATTCCCCGGGGCAACGAGACGGCACTGATGCAGGTCACGAGCCTGGCCATTTGTTGCGAGAAAAGCGTCTATTGTTCCGCACTTCGACGTAAACATTGTGCACAGTTATGGCCGCTGTTCGCTGTGTGTTGCTGTGCTTGAGCATGCAGAGTGAGATCTGGCAGTGGAAGCGCAGACGGCAGGTTGCTGGTCTTGCTCACCAAAGCGTTGCAGGGCAGCCTTTGCAGAGCACATGAGGACGTGGGGAGTACCACACGTTGCCTGGGGGTGGGGTTTGGCGGTCTCACACTTGCGCATGCTGCCGTCCCTGCAGGCCGTGAGCCAGCACCCGAGCACGGTTGCGGTGTGCTGCGGGCCCTTCATCGAGGCCTGGCGCAACTACACCGGCGGCATGTTTGACATCGCCGGCGCATGTGCGCCCCCTTGTCACGCAGCTCGCCAGGGCCTGGACACACGTGCTTGCAGTGCAGGCCTGGTTCTGCTGCCCATCATGGCCAAACGCACACGATCGGATGCATTGCTCGGCCCTGTCGCGGCATACCATGCATGTGTGACAGCATGCGCTTTCAGGGTCCCAAGCTTGCGCCATGCACCGCCGCCCGTTGATGCTATGATATATGTGGTCGAGTGTTACAATGGAAGGACAGAGATATGCACAGCGCATATGCCATCACGATCTTGATTGGCTAGCCGCTGCCGCTGTGCAGCGGTGCCGGGCGGCTGCGTGCGGCCGATGGACCACGCGCTGGTGGCGGTGGGCTACGGCACCACGGCCGAGGGCCGCGAGTTCTGGATCCTGAAGAACAGCTGGGGCGAGCGCTGGGGCGATGGGGGGTATATGTATGTGCCGCGCAACACCGGCGGCAAGGGCGCCTGCGGCCTGGCCGGCGCGCCCGGCTACGCAGTGCGCACGCCGCGGGGTTGGGAAGGCATTACTTACGTGTCTCAAGTGCGTGAGGGCGTTCGGGTTTGTGACCTCACTTCTGCGCGTAAGCATGCCCGCAGCATCATAGCTGCTGCAGGCGTCAGGGCGGGTTCCCATATCCAGCGCTCTTTGCATGTGAAGTCTTGCCTCAAGTGTATGACACCAATGGACATGTCCCCACAGCGTTGACTTTGCGGCAGACGTGTGGGTGCCCCCCTGCTGGGGAGCATGCAAGCAGACGGCTGCGCATACAGTTGCAGTGACGGCGTGTGAGCTGCTGCGGCAGGTCAAGAAGGGCGTGAACGCGGACGGCGACCCGCTCATCGACGCGGCGGCGTGGACCAAGCCGCAGCCGGCGCGCGGCGCGCCGCTGTCGCGCGCCGAGCGGCTCTCGCTCGGCAGCGCGCGCGGCGCGGTCACGCCGTTCCTGTAGGGCGCCCGCCGGGCCGCTGGCCGGCGCGCCCGCGGGCGGCGCCGCCCGCCCCGTGGGGGGCCTGTAAGGCTGCCGAGCTGCGCATGCAGCGCCTAGCTCTTGGTGCTGCTGCGCGCCAGCAGCGGCGTGTAAATGCTCCCACATTGGGTCGCGACGCACGACGTGTCTGGGCATATAGGCACGTCTGCGTGCAGGCCGCTTGCGGTGCCGTACTTGGCGCCAGGGAGGGTCGTTGACGGAAGTGGGGCGCAGTGCACTACGTGACTGAGTAGGTGTGGAGTCACGACCGAATGTATGCGGCGTCATCTGAGCATTGCCCGCTGTTCTGCGCCGGCATACTCGGTTGCAGACGTGCCAGGCACAGCATCTATTCATCATTCCCTTGGTGCTGCTAGAGCTGCCCGCCTTTGGGTGGAGGCTGTATCCCTTGTTGCCTGGTAGCAGCGACCGCACTGATGTGCGCTGCTGATTGCCGTTACCATGTGATGTTTTGCTCACATGTGTGCTGTGCTGACACGGCTGCCACATTAAAGTGGCCTGCCGCGGTGTTGCATGGGCTGTACGGCACTGAGCGAGCTTCTAAACGTGTTTTACGCTGGGTGTGAATGCATGCGCGATTGATCCTGGAAGTGGCCAGCCAATGTCAGTAGAGAGATGGTCGACTGTGTAAGTCAGCTTGCGAGACCTCATCTGCCTATAGAGCATCTAATTCCTGTATCGCCACACTGCTCTTCGCGTGCTGCATTTTGCGAACGCCCTTGCGCAGGGCTGGGCCACAGCAGGACTGGGCCACACCATGCCTACAGCGGTGCAGACATTTCATCAGATCTGCAACTATCCGTGTCTGTGCATGCGACGAATTGTTTGACTTACAGCAGTGCAAGCGACAGGGCAAGGTCGTGCACTACGACTGAGCCCTGCACAAGCTCGCAGCCGTCGCTACCAGACAAACACTCCGGACCCCCTCTTTGAGCTGGATCCCCCAGCTCAAAGCACCTCCAGGTATGCATGCGCAGGCGAGTGCGCATGCACCCCCGGCCGACAGCCCCCCGCTCAGTCCGTCGGCTTGACGATCTGGCCCTTCTCGGACACGTACACGCCGTCCAGGAACTTGCGGATGTCCTTGTTGCGCACGTGGCACTGGTAGTTGATCAGCGCCGCGCTCTTGGACACGAGCTCGATGTCGTTGCCAGTGAGAATTAGCTCGTCCTTCACTGCCGTGCCGCGCTCGATCTTCACGCCTGCGCCCGCGCGCGCACGCCCGCTGAGCCCCCGGCCGTCACGCCCTCTGCCCAGCCGCCCGCACTGTGCCCCAGTACACGTTGTCAAAAGTGTACTGGGACGCAACAAAAGGTGTTCTGGGCCTCTGCAACTTTGAGCATTTGACGTGCATATACAGGCGAGGCAAAGCGCACCCATCAGATAGGCGATGCACGCGTCAGGCCATGCTGCGCAGGCTGGCCGACTGACCGGTTTCAACAGGCACCAGCCCCACCACATGGCCGGTGAGCCGCATCTGGTTTTAACACCAGGCAGGACCGCACGACGGCCGGGCCTGGAGCAGCGCGCGCCCCGGCAGCGCACCCGGCAGCATGTTGACGATGCGCACGCGCTTCTCGCCCAGGAAGTTGCGGATCTCGATCTTCGTGCCCTCGTTCTCGATGTTGGCGTTGATCGGGAAATGCGCGTACACGAGCCGCATCTTGTACTCGAAGCCGACCGTTACGCCCTTAATCAGGTTCTGCGCGCGCCCAGCCCGCCGTTCAGGATTACACCGCAGCTTCGCACCCTTTCACGCGCCTCTCCGCGCCCAGGAAATGCTCTCCGCGCCCAAGCAATGCAGAAAAGTCAGCCACCACTGCTCTTTTATAGCAATGTTGGAACCTTAACCAACACGCGCTAAAGCACCACGCGCTCCCGTGCTTCTTACGCGTGCTTCATTGTCAGCATAAAACAAGCTGCTGTTGCCTCTCAGCGTCAACGCTGCTGCACTTGTGGCTGTCAGCGTATCTCAACGTAAACTTGACCCCGCCAGCAGCGCCACTGCTTGTGCGGACAGCAGGGCACAGCACCAACCTTCACTGCTCCCGCACCTCACAAAAGACGTCCCGCGACACGGTGCAACAATGCTTTTACTTCCCAAGCGCGCCCGCCCGCTGACCACCCTCCCCAGGCAGGAGTAGTATGCCGCGAATTGGGGTCTGCGTCAGTACTCGCGGCTCGGGCTTCTCAGCCAAGGCCACACTGACCACGAGCGCCGCGGCACCTGCACGTGCGAGCAGGTCGTCCGGATGGCCGCCAGCTGCTTCCGCTTGCTGAAGTGTGCGTCCACCTTCAGCTTCTTCGCGCCCTCCTCCTCTATCAGGTACATGTCCACCGCCAGGTGCTTGAAGTCGCGCGTCAGGGAGCCTGCGCCCGTGCACACGCCCCGCGTCACGGCGGGCCGCACGGCGGGCCTCCGCACAGCCGACGCGCTGCCGCCCTGGCGAGCCGCGATGGTGCACAGCAATCTAGCTGGCGGAGCATCCAGGCTGCAGTCTTCACGGTCACAGAACAAGCTGGATTGCAGAGTCATGTGCAGCCGCCAAAAGCAACTCTGACGCCGCCAGCGCAGAAAGAGCAACTCCGCCTCGCTGACCGGCACGCACAGCCCACGCGCGACAAGGCCTTGCTCCAATAGCACTGCGGCACACGCAGCTCCGCTGAATGGCCGCTGCCCCGCTCCTCAGATATCCATCGAGCTCCTGTTGTAGCATGGGGCGCACCGCGCGGGCCCTTGACGCGCACTTTCCGAGCCTTCACCTCCACCGTGATCCCCTCGGGGAGGTCCACCGTCTTAGACGCGATGATTTGCTTCATGGTGGCCGGACTATGGCCCCGCGCCCAGGAGACACTTGGGAGCTGCACAGCCGCCTCGAGCACTGAGAGGGCCAGCCCTACGACCCTGGACCTAGAGCCTAGCTAGGCTCCAGCTTGCCCGCTTGAATTGGCCCAGGTGCTCTGAACTACATATCAGAGCACAAGGTCTCGAGAACCAGATCACTAGCTCTGTAGCCAGGTGGGCGAGATGTAGGCACCCGCTAGGTGCGATGCGACACAATCTGTGATTTGCACTTTCTGCACGGCGCTTGCAGTTAATGGCCTATGTGATGCTGCTGCGCAGCTTGCCAGAGGCGATGAGAGGTTCCGTGTGCGTCTGCCAATACAAAAGCGCAAGTCCATGCTCTCACACTGTCAGGTGGCAAAGTGCTGTTCACAGTTGCGGCCGTTTCAGGTGTATCAAGACCAGTGCGGGGCGCCAATGCCGCAGCCAAGATGCTCATTCGCGCTCTTCTTGGCAGCGGCATGTTTGGCCACCGCCTCTGGTGAGGACCCCGCTCGGGTCTGCTGCAGGCCTGACGGTGCAGGAATCCCTCTTTATAAAGACCCCTGGTCTGTTTGCGAGCCACGCACTGGAAGCTCACGCTTTGAACGTCCGCACGTGGCTGCTTCTCCCGGCCGTGCCGTTGCAGCGCAGTCAATCCTCGGCATTCTGCTCCTGTCCTAGGGCCGGCTAGGCCGCCGGGGGCTGGCGCGCAGGCCGGGCGCGGGCCGCCGCGGCGCCGCGGGGCGGGCCGGCGTGCGCGTGCCCCGGACCTGCCCGCCGACCTCGCCTCGCTGATACACGGTTGGAATCCATTCGCCGGCACGCGCGCAGGCCAGGGCCAGGCGCCCGTGGAGGCGCTGATCGGGCTCGCGAGCGCGGCCCCAAGCCCAAAAGCCCTGCCGCAGACCCTGCCGGCGCGCGCGCGCGCAGGCCAAGGCCAGGCGCCGGTAGAGGCGCTGGGCGGGCCGGCGAGGGCGGCCCCAAGCCCTGCCGGGGTGGCCCCAAGCCCTGCCGCAGACCCCGCCGGCGCGCGCGCACAGGCCAGGGCCAGGCGCCGGTGGAGGCGCTGGACGGGCTGGCGTGGGTGGTGCAGGTGAGCGACCTGCACCTCTCCGCCTTCAACTACCTGCCCGACCACTACGCGCACTTCGGCGACAAGGAGGGCGACCTGCGGTGCGCGCCCGGCGCGTCGCCGCGTGCCCGGCGCGCCAGCAGATGGGGCGGCGGGACTGCGGCTGGCGCGCCGTGGGCCCGGCCGCGCCGCAGCAGAGCGCATGCCGTAGCCCCAGGACCTCCCGTGGCCGCAGAGCTGCCGACACTGATGCTGGCCAAGGCAAGGCCCGTGTAAGCACCTGACGACCAAGAGACAACGTATACCCTTGGGCTGACAGGACATGTCACCACTGCGCATGGCTGGGCAAGCTCCGCTGTCACGGCACACATGTGCCTTTGGCTCAGGGGCAGGGCGAAGCGCCGCCCTGGGCTCGCGCCACCCGCGCGCTCCGCAGAGGCGTGCGCGCGCGCGCAGGCTGTTTGCGGGCACGGTGTTGGCGGGCCTGGCGCCCGGCGCGCTGCTGCTGACCGGCGACCTGGTCGATGGCAAGACCGCCATCGGCCGCGGGCACCAGCTCAAGCCCGAGTGGGAGGCGCGCACCTGCGTCCCCTGGGCCACATGCGGGCACCACAGCCCTCCGATCGCCCTGCTGCTGCTCTTGGGAGTGTCGCCACTGGCGGGGGCCCTGGCCGTTGGGCACGAGCGCCGCGGGTCCGGGCACTCAAGCTGAGCCCGAGGGCGACGCGCGCGCCGGAACGCTCAGAGCTGAACAGATGAGCACCAGCGAGCCTTTGCTGGCGCCATGGGACAGGGATGTCATTGGCCGGCACCCCCTGAGAGGCGCTCGCGGGCGGCGCCGCGCGATGTGCAGTCGTCGCGGGCGCGGCGTGGCACCCGCGCACCCGCGCGCCTGCCGCATATGCGCCAGCCGCTGGAGCTGTCTGCATGCGCACATGACGCGCGCTCGGGGCGCGCAGGCGTACCGGCGCGTGCTGGACGCCATCAAGGCCGGCTCCGGGCTGCCCGAGGAGGCCATCCTCGACATGCGCGGTGCGCTTCCTACCCTAGTTTACTTAACCCTCTTACCGTGGCTGCCGGCCTGGGGCTCTGCGGGCGCAGCGGCTGCGGGCGCCCGCGCAGGCTGCTGTGCGCAGCCGGGCGCCGCGCGCGCGGCCGGAGCAGCTTGGCGAGGGAGGCCGCTCTGCCTGTGCCTCGTGCGGTGCTTGAGGCAGCAAGCGCCTGCCGATCAGCGCTTGCCACGGGTGGCCATGCGCGAGGCTGTCACGCCAGGCTGGCGCTGCTTGTGCGCACCTTGGGCAGCGAGGCCGGACACGCAGTCACTGCACCGGTGTCTGGCGCGCAGGAAACCACGACGACTTCAACGTGCCACAGAGGTGCCCCCCGCGCGCGTCCCCGCGCCGCAACGACCTTGCAGCGCCGCGGGGTGGCTGTTTCCCGTCTGCATGGGCGGCTGCCCGCCTCCCGCCTGGGCTCCACTGCATCCCCTGATACTTCACACATCTGGCAGACCCCCTGGCAAAACGCCCGGGCTGCACCGGCAGCACCACCCTAATCCTAACTCTAACCCTGATTTTGGGTGACAAGCGCGCCGCGCGCCGGCAGGGGCGGCCCCATCGACTTCTTCAAGGACTACGCGGCGGCCGGGCGCCGCAACGCGACCGCGCGCATCGCCGTGACGCCTCTCTACTCTGGGCACTTCGCCGCGCCATGGGGCGCCGGCCGGCGCCAGGCGCGGGTGCGGCCGCCGCGGGGGTGCCGTCGTCCAGTACAGCTGGGTGCAGACGGGCGGCTGACCGCCAGGCTCCTGCGTAGAAAGTGCATGTCGCTGAAGCTCCCCCGACCGACGCTGGCCAGCACTCCCCGAACCAGAGCCCGCGCCGGCGCGCAGGGCGCGAGCCAGGGCGCCTGCCGCGCGCAGGGCCCCGACGAGTGCCCGGTCGCGCTGCTGGTGGGCTACGACGCGACGCCGGACCCCGGCCTGCGCGGGCCCACCAACTTCGCCGGCCTGGTCGGCCGCGCCGCGCTCGCCGACTTTGACGCAGGGCTGGCGCGCGCGCTGGCGGAGCAGCGGTGCGGGCGCGCCCGGCCGGACGCCCGCCCCGGGCCCTGGGCGCTGCAGGCTCGCTCAGCGCGCCTGCCGAGCACCGCAGGGCTCTGTCATTGCGTCAAGAGCGCGCGCAGCGGCGCCCTAGACGCCGAGCGCAGCTGGGCTGTGTGCTGCTGCTAGCGGGCAGCGGACCAGGCACCTCCTGTCTGTGTGCTGGCCGGTCCGCCGCAGGCTTGCACGCAGCGCCGCTCCCAGGTCCTTGAATGCTGTGCCGGCTCCAGGCATACATGAAAGCAGCGACGCCGCCGCCTCAGGCCGCTCAGCTGTGTGCTTTTCGTGGCGCGCTCAGAGGGCCGCTCTAAGAGGCCACAGGCAATGGAGTAGGGTAGGACCCTAATCCTAATCCTACCCTAAACCTGGCGCACAGGGCGCGCGGCTGCGCGCCGGACGTGGTCGCGTACGGGCACCACCCGCTGGCGGTGATCGCGCACCCGGACACGCGGCCGTGGGCGCAGGCGGCGCCGCGCCGCATCCCCGCCGCGCCGCTGCCCGGCGGCGGCGGCGCGCACTTCGGCCAGGGCGCCCCGCAGGCGCGACGCCCTCAGGGCGCCGCGCGACAGGCCCAGCTCACCAGCCGGGCGAGGCCCGGCCGGGCGCCGGCGGCTCACGTGCAAACGGCCCAGCCCGGGGCCTTACCGCGCTCGTCGCAGCTCCGGGATGAGCACGTGCCGCATATGCGTGTGTGCTCCACCACCCAGATGCGCGCTTGCTAGTTGGTGGCACCGCGCCGCGTCGCCTGCGGCGCGGCGCGGCGGCGACGGCTGCCAGACAACACCCGCCGGCCTCTCTTCGACATGGGTTGCGCGCCGCACAGGCGGGCGTCGCCACGGTGCAGGACGTGCTGCAGCGCCACGGCGCGCAGGCCTACCTGGCCGGGCACCTGCATGGCGTGTTCGGCCAGCGCCTGCACCGCATGCACCCCGGCGCCGACGGCGGTGCGCCTGCACCCCGGCCCCGACGGCGGTGCGCCTGCACCCCGGCCTCGACGGCGGTGCGCCCGGGGCGCGCCCCGGTCTGCGCGATCGCCCGTGGAAGCGCTGCATATGACGGCGCGGAGCGGGGTGCAGTGTGGCGGCGCGTGCGTCTCGACGTCGAAGTGCTGCTGAAGGCGCAGCTCGATAATCACCCTACTCTAAACCTGCCTCAACCCTCTCTGCGCCATAGGCCACCTGGCGGAGCTGGAGGCGACCGCGTGGAAGGACGACCGGCGCTTCCGGCTGCTCTCGCTGGACGGCGGCGACCTGGGCTTTGCGGACCTAGCGTTCCACACGGCCTCGCGGCCGCGGCCGGGCGGCGCGCCGGCCGACGCCGCGCCCGGCGCCGCCGCCAACTTCTCCGTCTCGGGCGCGCCATGAGACTCGCCCACGCCTGCTGCCGCGCCATGAGACGGGGTCCTGCGGGGTTCCCGGGTCCACAGTGCTGGGGCACAGGTGTGGATGTGGCGCATCATCAGGAAGCGCACGTGCGCCTGCGCCTCGTCGGCAGGCCTTGTCGGTAGCTTGGCTCAGTGCAGCGCTGGCGCGCGGGCGGCGGCAGCCTTTCCCCCGACGGCTGTGGCGCGGCGGCTGCGGAGCCACAGCGGTGGCGCGGGCGCGCAGGCGTGGAGCCCGGGCGCCTGGTGAGCAACTGGGTGGTGCACATCACCAGCCCGCCCGACGGCCGCTACGCGCCGCTGGCGCCCGGGCCGCCGCGCAAGTACAAGGCCGTGCGCGCGCTGGTGCTGCCGGTGCAGCCGCCCGCGCTCGCCGCGCACCTGGCGCCGCGCCTGAAGGCGCGCGCGCGCGCCATGGGTGTTACGGCTGAAGGGCGCGCATGCACTCAGGCCGGTGGGTCGCATGTGGAGATCAGGATTACGCGAGCGCCAAGCAGCGTTCACAGAAGCTTCAGGTGGCGCTGGCGTGCTGCTGCGCCCTTGCGCCTGTGGCCTGGGGCCCGCGTCTCTGCTTCCCTTGGGGGCGCGGTCTTCACTTGCTGGGGGGTGCTCGCTGGCTGTTTGGCAGTGCATATTATGCAATCCTTTGCCTTGCTCTGCCGCATGCCTGCTATTGGGGACGCGCCCCGTGCGGCTGGCGACCGCCGCAAGCCTGGACGCTGGCGGGCGGCCCTTGCGCTGCCCCGCGACACGTCCTCTCCAACATTACGGGCGCCTGCGCTGGCCCCCGCCCGTACGCACACCCGGCCAGGGCGTCTGCAGGGTCCGGGCGCGCCCTGCCCCACGCCGCCGCCGCGCGCGCAGGTGAGCCTGCGCTGGGAGTGCGCGGCCTCGCGCACGGGCGGCCAGGCGGCCATGGCGCCGGTGGGCGGGCGCGGGCCGCTGTGGCAGGCGGCCTGGCCGCGCGAGCGCCCCTGCCGCCTGGACCCCGGCGATCGCGTCGTCAGCCTGCAGGCGCGCGCCGCAAACCCTCGCTAGGGTCACCAAGCCCAGGCCGCCTGGCCGCGCGAGCACCCCTGCCGCCTGGACCCCGGTGACCGCATTATTAGCCTGCAGGCGCGCGCCGCGCGCCCCTACCAAGGTGCCAAGCCCAGGCCGCGCCGGCCGCGCGGGCGACCCCGCCGTCCCGGACCCCACCGGCTGCGCCGCCGGCCTGCTGCGCGCGCTCCGTGCGCAGCCCTGTGGTCACACGCGCGTGGCCCCTGCCACAGGGGCGGCATTGTGCGCGCGCCCGGTTTCACGCATGGCCTCACGCGCCGCGGGATTTATGGTAAACTGGAATTTACAACCCTGATACGTTATTAGCAATTTCCTAATGCCTGCGAGTGCAGGTCGTGGCGGACGACCGCAGCGGCCTCGTGTCCAGCTCAGACCTGCGACCGGTTGCACTGCGCATTGTTGCCGAGGGCGGCCGCAGCACCGTGCTCTGCACGCCGCCCGCGCCGCTGCCGCTGCGGCAGGGCGCGTGGGAGCGCACCATGCTCGCCGTCGACTGGCAGAGCCTGGCCTACCGGTGCGCTCCGCCGCGCGGTCGGGCCGTGGTGCACGCACAAGCTGCGTGAGCGCACGAGTGCGTGCTGAGGGCTGTCTGGTCACTGGACTCCCGACTGCCGCCAGGCGGTGCAGCAGGCGTACAGAGAATCACACACCAATGTCATCTTGCCTTTGGGAGCCTGAGCCTAGCCTCCCATAGTGCGGGCTCACTGCTCACCGCAGAGGCTGCTCGCCGCGCTGTGGGCGGCTGCGGGCGCCCAATGTAGACACAAACAGGGACGCGATTGCCCGCACCCGCCCTCTCGGACCTCCTGACCCCGACACGGCGCGCGGACGCGCGCGCGCAGGCTGTTCAACGCGCTGTGGGCGGCGCAGTGCCTGGGGCTGCTGCTGGCGCCGCGCCTGCTGGGCGGCGCGCCATCCGCGCGGCGTCTGCGCGCCGCGTTTGCGCCCGCGCTGCCCCCGCTGCGCGGCGGCCTGGCCGCCCTGATCACCGGCGCCGGGTGGGCGCCCCGGGCTGCATGTGGCGTGTGCTCGTAGACGTGTTGGTGTCAGTTGGCGCGCGGGTTGGCAGTGCGCGCCTGTCACCCGCGACTGCTTATGTGCAAGCGCCCATTTTCTACACATGCTCAGCAGACACCGGTTGGAGGCTGGGGAAGTGCCGCAGGCGCGAAAATGCGTTCGGCATGCAGCGCAAGGGCCCTTGTGCTGTGTGTGCAGCAGGGCCGCCCCTCGACTTTGCAAGGATGGCACTGTGTCCTGACATCGAAGCTGTGTTGGGTCAACTCTTGTGCCTGTCAACCGGCTCACCGCTCGTGCCGCCGGCAGGCTGGGGCTGAACAGCAACCTGGGCGGGCTGCCGGGCGGCGTGGGCGCCGCGGGCGGGGCAGGGCTGGGCTTGGGCCCGAGCAGCAAAGGCACTGCGGCGCTCGGGCGGTGCGCGATGGGCGCGGCGGCGGCGGCCTGCGCGGCGCCGGTCGTGGCGCTGTGCGACATGGCCGAGGACCCGGCTGTGTGGTGGCCCCTGGTGCGTTGACAACCCAGCTTCCCATAAATTCGTGTGTAAGTTTCCCAGGAGCTGCTGCGACCCTGGCGCATGGCCACCATTGACAGGCCGCGCTCAGCCCTTGATCAGCTGCCGGTCCATAGGCTGCCGCGGCTTGAATTTCTTACATACACTGACAGTTGCATCTCGGCAGCGCGCCTGCGCGCGCGCTCCTCGTCATCACCGGCGGCGGTGCACGCTTTCTGCCTGCCGGCCAACCAATGCGCGCGGAGCGCGTGCAGGCGCTGTACAGCGTGGGCCTGTACGCGCTGCCCTGGTTCGCGGCGCGCTTCCTGTCGGGCGAGCTGCCGGGGCTCTTCCTCATGGGCCGCGTGGTGTTCAGGTGCGCTGCCGGCTCGGCAAGGTCCCATCGGGGGCAGGCAGGCGCCTGAGGCAGCCATGCGCGGGTCTGGGCCAGTTGCAATGTTGCACGGGAGCAGAGCAGGAGCCGTGCTTGGGGCGCAGAGGGGGCGTGTGATGACTGTCACTGACAGCTGTGCTGGTCTGCCCGTGCAGTGCAGTTTTGGGCACGAACTAAGAACATGGCCGCGGATGCGTGTCTGGCTGCCTGTGTACAGTACCGAGGCAAGGCAGTGTCCGCACTGGTGGCCAGCAGAGGCGGCGCAAGCGCAGGCCAACCCGCCAAACTGGCACCACGCGGTGCCGTCACGGCAAGCCTGCGCTACCTGCCACGCTGGGGCAATGCTGAGGGCAGCGCGACGCAGATGGCCGCCCCGCGCGCAGGCACGAGCGGCGCTGGCGGACGCGGCTCGACCCGGACACGCTGCGCGTCGGCTGCGTGCACCTGGCCGCGACCGTGCTGCCGGCCACGCTCTGGGTGGCCGCCGTCACTTCGCGCTGGTGCGCTTCTGCGCCGCGCGCCAGCGCCGCGTGCATGCAATCAGCACTCTGCTCATAGTGTGTTTGGCAGGAAGTTAGTCACTGGACAGGCGTGCCAGCCGCACCCTGGGCCCTGAGCTGCGGTCATGCGCGCGGCCGGCGCGCCAGCCTGCGCTTGCTGCCTGGCCCCGCGATGCGCCTCGGTCTGCCGGCTGCGGCCGCCCTACTCGCGCGCTGCTTTGCCATGCAGCGCACTGTGACGGCGCGGCGCGGCGCTCCGCGCAGGGCGCGGCTGGCGGCGGCGCGGCGGTCGCTGCGGCCGGCGCTGACGCCCGCACAGTGGCTGGCCGGCGCCGCGCTGCTGGCGCTGCATGCGGCGGTCGCCTGGCGCGTCTGCTTCGTGTCCTACGGCTGGCCCGCGCTGCTGGCGTCGCCGGGCCTGGCCTGGACCGCGCCGCTGCTGGCCTGGCTGCTGCTGGCGCGCCGGCGCGCCGCCGCGGCCGCGCGCCGCCGCGGCGGCGCGCACGGCGGCGGGAGCCAGCCGCTCTCGCCGCACGCGTGGCCGGCCGCGTTGCTGCCCGAGCTGCCGCCCGGCTCCGCAAAGAACAGGTGAAGGTATCAGCACAGGGGGAGCTCGCGTGGTGGCGCAGCTGCTCGATTGACATCGCTCGTGAGTCAGCATATCGGCCACGCGGCCAGCATGCTCAGCAAGAGCTGATGCTGACTTGTACCGCTGCACGCGCGGCTTATGGCACTGCCTCCTGAGCTGCTGCGCAGCTCCGCTGAGATGAAGCGGCGTTGGTGGCCTTATTCACAGCGGTATGGGTCGGCAGAGTAGGGTGCGTGCTCGCTTGCTTGCCATAATAAGGCGCTGCTGCATGGTGGACGGCTTTGCACGGATGTCCCACCTGGCCTGACCATGCACTCCCCCGCTGGGATGGCTGCTTAGAGCAGCCGCCTGGCTGTCCTGTAGCACTTGGCTTAGCTAGGCATAGTGACAGAACTGCTTTTCTTGGGGCTTAGGGAGCCGCATGCTTTCCGTCAGCTAACGCTGCTGGGATGCTGCATGGGGCCTTGGATGAACGGGCACATAGGCTGTATTACGCATGTTTGCTTGGGTTAGTGCTTCCCCTGGCATGGCAGCATAGCACCTGGCCTGCAGGTGCTGGCTGCAGCAACTGGCTGTGCGCTTATTTAGCTGCTGTGTGTGTCCGTCAGCAGGCAGGCAGGTGCATGTGAACACACTGTGCACCGCTGAGCCCAAGCACTGATGGGTGACGGGCAGCACTGTATTGACGGGGAGGCATGGGTAGGCGCAGAAGCATCATGCTTATGCACCTGCTGTGCGCAGGGGCACAAGGATGCTGCATGTGCTGTCGAGTGATACATTCTTGTATACAGTGTGTTCCGCACTTCTGCTTGCGCTTGTCTGCCTGCTGGGGAGCACACACTCACGTGCCATGGGAAGGATGTACCGGGCAACAAGGAGTGAGACGCTGCAAAATGCACAAGGAAGCGCTTGCATACTAACAGGCACTCTTGACACGTTTTCCTACGCTGTTCAAAGCATCCACTCCTTAGTTTTCATCCTGGCACAGACAAGATCAATGCATGCACGCAACCTGCCCGGTGTTGCCCAGTGCATGCTAGGGTCACCCCTCACAAGCAGCGCGGAACTCTCACTCACGGACCAGTGCACGCAGAATAGATGTTGCTGCCGGTGTTCAGTAACCCATCCTCAAGCGCACCTGTACACTAGCAAGCCTGCAAAACCCCCTACCTGAACGCGCTGCTGCGACTAGAGTGCGATGCGCGCAAAGTGCAATGCAGAAGCGACCACGAATGTGCCGCTTGCACCCAGAAACTGGCGCAGCAAAACAGCACAAGCAGATAATCCATAATAATCATCATGCGGCTGCAAAAGCCACAGCGAGCGCCAAAAGAATAAGCCCCTGGCCTGTGAGGGGGGTACGAATGCAAGTGCTGTGTTCTCCGGGCGGGTGTTCGGCGCAGCCAAAAAGCTAGCTGCGGGGCTGAGCGCTCGACAATGGACCGAGCGAGCTACAGCACACCACATGCGGGGCTCCCAAAGGCAGAGCCCAGAAGCCACCCAAGCGTGAACATGCGTTCCGTGAGATGCAAGCCGGCACATGTAGGTCACACATCCCGTGCAATGACCAGAAGTGGTTGCAGCGCATCCTGCTGTGCTCGTGCGCCGCCGCCAAGGCCTCATAAGGCGCGGCCGACGGCCAGCAGTCATCACCAAGCCGCAAACCACTAGCGTTAGCTATTGCAGTGTCGCGCGAAGCCGAGAGCCGCCAGCGCCGCCATGTGCTGCTGCCTACACCCATCAGAGCGTGGCGATTGCATTCACCACAAAGTCGTGCACCTCGCTGCTGTAGCGCGTGCCATAGTTGGTCTGCAGGCCATCGCTGCCGGTGTGGATGCCAATGTAGTAGCGCACGTTGTCCTGGGTGATCCTGCGTGTCCAACTAAACCTTCAATCCCGGCCCGATGCAGCCAAAATGCAGACACTTGAACGGTGAGCATCATCTGAGAAGCCTGCAAGTACAAGGAGCGGCTCAACCTCCTGGCCAATTGGCTGTGCAGCCACAAACTTGCAACGGCCCTCTTACCCGCAGTGGACATGCTTCTTACCATGATGAAAGGCCGGGGCCCGGTGAGACCGGTGACCTGTTCAATAGGCAACATGCACGTGTCACGAGACCCCCCTGCACCAAGGCCCGCACCAGATGGGCCCGCCGCTGTTGCCCGGCATCGTGTCGCAGGTGTACGGGAACGCCGTGCCCTCGGTCAGCGACAGCTTCTGGTGGTCGCACGTGCTGAACCACATCTGGTTGCCCTTGTCCGAAGGGTAGCCTGGGAGGCCGCAAAAAGGCCGCGTCACAGAAATGTGCCGCCATGCTTAAGGCAACTGGAGGACAGGAAAGTCACATCTGGAGGAGGCGCGGGCATGCCGGGCGATGTCATGGGCTTCTCCAGTACATTTTTTTACAACGCGGCTGCATAGCATGCAAAGACAATGCGTCTGCTATGCATGCAAAGACCTGCGGTCACCGGACTGCTGCATCTCGCACCGGCGGTGTTCATGATGAAGTCTGGGTTGTTGTAGTCGCTGTAGCGCCCAAAGTACCCCACGCGGTCTCCAATTGCAAAGTCCAGCTTGATGACCTGCGCCCAGGGTGCGGATGTGAGCAAGCAAGGCGTGTACTGGGAATCGCGCACTCTAAAATGTAAACATGTGTCGGGCATGCATAACCAGGGCCGCACCGCCCAGTCGTAGGGCCGGCGAAGGCCGTACTGGCTGTTGTCGGCGTCGGCGTCTGCCAGCTGCCGAAAGGAGTCCGGAACTGACGCGCGCACGCTCCTAGCGGTGCCATACGGCTTCTGCGTATCGTTGCGCCCGGCGACGAACCTGCATGTGAAAGATCGTGTGGTGTTGGCTGGCACTGTTGTGGTACTTCTATTGTGCGCTTTCTACATGCACAATGCTGCCCTGCCGTCTGGCGCAGCACACACGGTCTGACACACCACCACACGCCCCGATTCGTGCGAGGATAACAACATTAGCAGGCCTGTCAGTCTCGCCTGCAAGCCTGCACTCTAATGCTGTGTTTCAGGGCAGAATGCTTCCATGAACACGCGCTCAGCATCATCTGCATGAAGAGGATACATGGATGCTGGAAAGCGTGCAAGGTGCATGACACATGACCTACGCCACTAGCAAGTACCTGTAGAGGTGTGATGAAATGTTGCATCAACAGCCTCTGTCACTGACAACCGGCATATACCAGCATAAAAATTTTGAAAAACTGGGCAGGTGAAGGTGTTTATGCGCACACCGCAGGTTGCCCAGGTAGCCGGTGACAGGGATGTAGACGCAGTGCGCGGCAGTAATCAAGAACTGCGGCGCAATCAGGGCCGCCGTGCACTCCAGGCCGATCTTCCCGTTGTCGCCGGTCAGCGAGCCGATTGCGCGCCTGCCAGACAGGACTGCTTAGCTCAGCTGCATGATATGACATTAGCGTGGCTACTTTCGGCTTCGTAATCATCATGTAGCAAGACCTTGCATGTAGAGCTAAGCGCCAGGACCATCGTCCTCAGTCAAGCGCGCGTGCTCAGCGCAGTCACTGTCTACAGAGAACAGCAATGAAATGATACACCAATGACAGCACCTCCGGCGCACCAAGGGTAGGACGTGGTGGCCTCCACGCGCATACGGTCGTCGGTGCCGACTATGACCTCGTCCGAGGCGTTGCTGCCAGCCTCGATCGCCGCCGCAGAGCCAGGGACTGCCCTGGGGCTGGAAGCTGACCCGTGGCTGCCCTTCTCAGCCGCCTGCTCTGTTGCTGCGCGCTCCTGCCCTGTCTCGTACGGCGCGGGAGCGGGCGCGGTGCTGAGCTTCCCAGAGCTGGGGTCTGAGCCGCGGCTGCCAGCGTTGATGATATCCTCCGCACTACCCCCAGCGCGCCAGGCGCGCGAGTGCGACCCGGGCCCTGGTGCAGGCGCAGACGCCGCCAGTGCTGCTGCAGGACCCGATGGAGCGAGCACGGGCTCTGCGCCGGCCGCCAACAGCACTGGCGTCCATGGCGCTGTCGCCGGCGCGCTCTGCTGCAGGGCCTCCCGCCCCTGCACCACATCCTGTTATTAGTATGACATGTCAACAGTGGGGAGGTCTTGGAACAGCTGCATGCGCAAAGCACACGCGAGATCTGGTTGCCAAGTCCATGGGCACTCTGATAGGTACAACAGCTTGCTGAGACTTTACAGCAGTAACAGAGGCTATGCGAAGCACACCTGTGGCTGCACATGCACACCGGACGATGCCGCCGGCGCAACAGCTCCAGCCGCAGCTGGCGCTGCACCTGCACACCGCACAGCACAGACCTCGTAAGAGCCAAGGCATGTCAGTCCAGCCAGCATTGCAGCCTGTTATGATCTAGCCCTGGCGTAGCTCAGTCTGCCATCTCACAGGTCCAATACATACTAAGATGGGTGAGCTCTGCTGCAGCCTTGACAGCCAGCAAGCAGGTTGAGGCAGGTCATGTGGCAAAGAGATACTGCGCACCCGCGCTAGCTATACCAGCAGTACTGAGCCCACAGAAGAACAGCAGGAGCAGTCCTGTTGCGTGCCTCCGGGCGCTGCCATGCTGTGTGTGGGCAAGCATACTCCTACCTATAGCGCCGTAAGATAGTATGGACCTGGCTCGAGCCACCGACCACCACTCGACAGAGAAGTCGTGGGTAGGGATTACGAAGCTCTCATGTCGGGCACATGCCAACCCCAGGCAACAGCTGCTCTGCAGCACACTGCGAGCCCCCTTACGGCCGACACGGCCGCACGCGCTCCTCACACGCCATACATGGGTAGAAGAGCCGTAGCTTCATTTCCTTTACACTGGTACATGGACAAACCACCATCAAGCCACTATGCAGAATTGTGCAGCATTCCAGCGATGTGTTGTGTATACTGGCAATTCTGCCCTGAAAGCAAAACCAGCCTTCAGTCTTAGCAAACACTACACACGACAGTCTGGCAGCGTGTCATGTAAAAGCAGCCATGCATAGCTCGGCCCCACCGGGCCCTACAGGTCGACCCCGTTCTCCCGGTTGAGTGGACTCTCAGAGTCGGGAATTTGCCCAGGCACACAGGAACTCTCCTGGACATGCTTTTCCCCCGTCTGAACACTTGCTACAGCCCCCCTACCACGCGGTGCTTTTACATCACCCGCTGCGGCGCTCCCAGCACTCCCTGACCCAGCTTCCTCACCGGTACTCCTCCTCCAAAGCGCGGAAGCGCTCGTGGATCTCCTCATTCAGCGATCGCAGCTTGGACCTGCGCATCATGCAAGCTGTGCAATTATGGGAGGTTTGTCAGCACATCGGCGCTGGCACAGCCGTACGAGCAGGACATATCGCACAACCGCACAACAGGAGGCAATGGTAGGCCATGGCCCTCCCAATGAAAACAACCCGGCCCGCAAGCTCACATAAAGTTTACAGGACAGGACGAAGACAGTCAGTACAAAGCAAGCTTTAGCGCTCATACCTCCAGGCCTGCCTCTGATAAACCCAGTCATCCCACACTGCCAACCGTGCTGTGAAAAGTAATAGAGAGTGGGGGCGCGCCGGATGGCCTCCTCGCCGTCGGCCGGGTCCTCAAACTTCTGGCTCGTGATCTTGTACAGCAGCTCGACCAGCCGCGCCTTGATCACGTTGTACGTGATCTTCTGCCCGTCCGCCGTGCCGCCGGCCGTGCGCTCCACCGCCGCGCTGGCCAGCGTGTGGAAGGTGGTGATGTTGCGCAGCATTTCCACCGACTGCGCACCGCCGCGCGCGCGCACGCGTTGAAGTCTTGTTGTGAAGCTGAGCTGGCGAGGCCAAAGACCGGCATTCTCCTGGCCTTCGCCGAGCGGTGGTGTCTCAATGCGCGTCTAACAATTTGCAAAGGCTCTGAAGACAGCTGCTGAACGTGCACCCCCGTCAGTGCGTGAGCCAGGCTTGAGCGGCGCGGCTGGGTACACGCCGCGCCGCCGCGCCGGAAAGGGCGGCAGGGCCAGGCCCGCGCGCCTTGTAGAAGGGGCAGTACTTGTCGTACTTGGTGAACGAGTTCTGCTGCAGGAAGTCGTCCTTGAGGAAGCGCGCCGTCTCCAGCGTGATCTTGTCGGCCTCCGCCAGCGAGTCCTGCGCGCCGCGGCCCGGCGCGCGCGCTTGTGGATAAAAACCCACACGCGCATGCTGCTCCGAGGGTCGACACGCAGACCCGCATGTGCGCATGTGAGCAGCTTGGCGCAGGCCATCCGCTGCTCAACATGCTGCACAGTCTGCGAGTCAAAATCGCCAACATGCAGCACGCGCTCCTGCGATGCATGTGAGACCGCAGAGGGCACGACTCGCAGGTGTTACGAGGCTGAGACGAGCGTGCAGCGCGGCAACTGCGCAGGCGGCGCAAGCAGGTGCAGGCCCACAGCCGGCACAGCGGGCTGGAAAGGAAGGGAAAGCCTCTGAGTGTGCGCGCCCTTTGGCGCACCCAGGCGTGTTGGGTTAAGAGCCTGTGTCAGCCAGCTAGGGCGGCACCTTGCCGACGAGCTGCACGATCTCGTTCAGGTCGTCCTCCTTCTGCAGGACCTCGCGTACGATCTTGCGGATGTTGGTGAAGTCGGGGTCAAACTTCTCGTAGAAGGGCTCCAGCGACTGCGCGGCCGCGCGCGCCCCTCAGCATTGCACGGTGTGCGCCTGTGCTCTGGACACGCCGGAACGCAAGGACAACAGTCCATGGCGCGGCACAGCCTAGCGTCTCACGGCGCAGACCACACACCTGCCTCCCCCAAAAAGCAGGCACGTTCCAAGCGGCCGCACCCGCCTCTCTGTATCGCTTTCAACACGCACGTGCGCCTGGGGTGCTCAAGTGTATGGGCGCTCGAGTGCATGACGCTCCATCGCCCCACAGCTCGACCGTTACTGCCATTGTCAGGACCCGCCAGCTCTCATGCAAGCAAGCGGCAAGCGCGCCTTGGTGTACTTGGAGTAGGAGATGAGCCAGTTCACGCTCGGAAAGTGCTTGCGCTGCGCCAGCTTCTTGTCCAGGCCCCAGAACACCTGCGGCCGTGGCGGCGCCCGCTCAACAGCCCAGCGCGCTGCATGCGGACGGCCGGCAGCGCCACGAACAGCGCGAGGCTGCGTGGTCTGGACATGCAGAGGGAATGAACAGGTCTGTAGGAGCATCGCATAGACTGGACAAAAGCACTGTGTCCATCTTAGAAAGTGACCCGCATTGCCTGAGCAGACATTGTAAAGAGAAAAGGCTCTGAGTGCACACAAGTTTTGGCACACCCAGGCGTATTAGATTAATTTTAGCACCCTTTAGGGGGGCTGCCGGACCCCGGCGCCGGCCGGGCATGCTCCGCAGCGGCAGGCCGCACGCCTGCACAATGCCGAGCGTGGCGGACGTGACCGGGTCGGAGAAGTCGCCGCCCGGCGGCGACACGGCGCCCACGATCGTCACGCTGCCCTCGCGCTTGGGCCCGCCTAGGCACACCACGCGCCCGGCGCGCTCGTAGAACGAGGCCAGCCGCGCGCTGAGGTAGGCCGGGTAGCCGGAGTCGGCGGGCATCTCGGCCAGCCGCCCGCTGATCTCGCGCAGCGCCTGCGCGCGCGGCGCCGCGCTGTCGGCCGGGGCGCAGTGCGCAGGTGCGTGCGCCCGGTCATGTATACGCTCGTTGCACCCGTATAGGCTCGCTGTGCAGCCGCCAGAGCCATTTGGAATAAAGATGCGCGAGAGCGCCTGACAATGCCGACGCTCCAGCATCCTTAGCTCAGCACATGCGCATGACCACACTGACACACGAGCGGCCTGCATCGCTCGCCGTCTCTGCGCAAGTAAACCAAGACTCGCTGTGGCACTGCTGTGGCGCCGCAGACCGCATGAGGCATGCACCCGCCAGTCAGCAGGTGTTTTTCTGCACCTCGGCCCAACGCGAGGTGCTGTCGGCCATCATGGAGAAGTTGTAGCCCATGTCGCGGAAGTACTCGGCGAGCGTGATGCCGGTGTAGATCGACGCCTCGCGCGCGGCCACGGGCATGTTGCTCGTGTTCGCCACCTGCAAGCGCCGCTGCATGCTCGATCGAGCTGCTCTCACACATACGAGATATCTGCAGCCCTCTGAGCAAACGACAAGCCCGCTGCAGCGCTGCTTGCACCTAGCTCAACAGCAGGTCTCTACATACTCCTGTGGGATGGGGCAGCATAGGATGCGGGCTGCGCGCTCGCGGCGCATCCTGTGCTGCCCCACCCACTCAGGACTACACAGTAACCTGCTATTGAGCTGAGAGTGCAAATAGCTCTGCAGCGGAGGCGTTCGCGGCGCAAGCGCAGCCAAAGCACAGGGCCGGCACGAGGGCGGGGCGCGCCAGCGTCGTGCGCTTCATGATGCTCTCCTCGCGCCCGTCCGGCCGCGTCATGGTCAGCTGCGGGAAGTCCATTAGCACCTCTGCCATCTCGTTGCCTGGCGCGCGCAGCGCGCAGCGCTATCGTCAGGGTCGGGTCAGGGCACGGCCTGGTGCCGAACTCTCGCAGCTCGGGGTGCGGATCAGCGGTGCCACGGGTGCCCGCAGGGCGCCGCCACCGAACAGGCCTGCGCCGACCAGCTCGGACAAACAGGGCCGCTCGCCTGACCCGTGGAGGGCGAGCTCTTCCAAGCAAAGTGGGCCGCACCGCGCTCGCCGCAGCCGACGTAGATGATGCCGTCCGAGTTGGAGTACTTGGACAGCGCCTGGCTGATGACCGTCTTGCCACAGCCGAACGCGCCGGGGATGGCGCACGTGCCTGCGCGAGGCAAGCCCATGCCTCGAGCTGCGTGGCGCCTGCACCCCTCTTTGTCATGCGGCCCTGTGGTCACACAGCACTTGGGCACGACTTTCACATGCTTCCAACGCCTTTAGAATTCTGCCCGTGCACTGCTGAGGTGCGCCAGGGCCGGGTCGCCATGACAGGGCAGGCCGTGCAGAGGGCGCATGCTGCGGACATGCTGGACATCCTGCACGCGGGGCCGCACCGCCGAGCACGGAGGGGAAGAGCGCGTCCAGGACGCGCTGCCCGGTCAGCAGGGGCGTGTTGGCCAGCAGCTTCTGCGCGACCGGCCGCGGCAAGCGCACGGGCCACATCTGCAGCATGGTGTACTCCTGCGGCGCGCACGCAGCGGCGCGCCTCAGCGAGCGCTTCATTGCTCAGCCGTGGTCCCTACTCGCCGGGGCGAGGCGGCCGCGGCGCGGCCGCTGCAGGGAGGCAGTCGCCGCGAGCCTGGCGCTCACCGCGCGCTGCCGCAGACAGGAACACCACGAGCTGTTGCAACCGGCAAGGGACACTTAGGCATGCGCATCCTCACGGCTGCCTGGACGCTAGCGGAAACGCGCGGGGGTGCAGGCCGGGGCGGGGCGGGCGCCGCGCCTTCTTCACGCCGCCAAACTCCAGCTCCAGCACCTTGTCGGTCAGCGAGTAGCCGCCGGCGGGCGCAATGTAGGTGACGTTGCCGCGCGCGCCGGGCGGCACCATGATCTTGTGGTCGATCAGCGAGTTCTCGTGCACGATCGCGTAGATGTCGCCGCTGGTCAGCCGGTCGCCCACCTGCGGCGCGGTGGATGCATATGGGATGATGATGATCACATGTGTGCAACCAGCGCATGCATGTGGGACTGGAAAGCGGCACAGCACGGCGCACTCACGTGAGCGACAACACACTCGCGCGCAGCAAGCCGGCCGCGCCCTGCGACATAGCAGCGCAGTACTCACAGAGCGCCAACTCACCTTGACCTTCTGCGGCGCAAACTCGTACGAGATGGAGCGGTCCAGCGCGGGGACGTCCACGCCGCGCGGGATGAACACATCGCCGCTGTGCTTCGCGATAGCCTGCAGACGCACTCGCACGCTCATGGGATGCATCAGACTGGCACTGCCACAGCAAAGCTGCGCATTTTTGTCTGCTTGCTGCCTGGAGCGCCAAGTAACCCTGGTTGAGGCTGAGCCCAAGTATGCTCAATGCAAGAACAGCTAAAAAGCAGCCAGCTATAATGCTGCAGCGCAAGCGCATGACAACAAGCACAGAAGGCAGCCTTTGCGTAAGACATGCATCAGCCAGTCTTATTAAAAACTCCAGATCATTCAACATACACGCCACTGCACTCTTGACCACGCACCCGGAGTGGCCGCTGAATGCCATCAAAAATGGTGGTCAGCAGCCCCGGTCCAAGCTCCACACTGAGCGGCTTGCCAGTGCGCACAATGCCGTCGCCTACTGTCAGGCCGCTCGTGTCCTCGTACACCTGCTCGGACCAGGCGTCGTGAGAATACAGACAGAAGCTCAGCGCAAGGCCAAGCGCGAGCGCAGTGGTGGGACGGCCAGTAGCTAGGCTACGACCTCCTCACAGTGGCAGTGCGCCTCCGCCAACTTAAGCAGTGCTCCACGAGGATGCAGGCTGCTGTCAGCCCACGACATGTTGATACATAAGCAGCCAGCGCAACAGCACTAGGCTGTATTTTGGGGAAAGCTGTTCAGGAGCACGTCCAGCTGAGCCAAACTGGCCAAGTTCTGCTTCAGCCTGACCTAGCGCTGCTACACCAGGGACAGGATTACAACATACAGCAGAAGTATGTTCTGTAGCAGGCTGCACAGCAACACCACTGCCAGAGGTTTGTACACAGGTCTGGAACGGCGCAGGTCCTGCGCACGTCACAGCATAGGCAAAGAGCAGCCAACGCAACGTCAAGTCTTGTTCCAGCACGAGGGCAGTGGCAGGCACCTGGATCGTTGCACTGTCGCCCTCAAGCCTGATGATTTCTCCGATGAGCTTGTCATTTCCGACCCGGATCAGCTCATACATAGCGGAGCCTCCCATGTTGTCTGCAATGACGACTGGTCCAGACACCTTCCGGACATACCTGGGCAGCAAGGCAAGCAAGCACGCTGAACAAGAGTCACCGCAAGCAAGCAAGGAGGGCCTGCTGAGCAACAAGGCGCGCAGGCCGCTTTGTTGCTGTGCCAACAGAGTAGAGCAGAAGCCATACCAGAGGGACCGCAAAGGCAGGAGACAGGGCAACCCATGCGGCGCGCTTCTCTGACACGTGCGCAGTGGGAGTTACCCTTGGGACTTCTCCCCGGGCTCAAAAGTCTTCCCCATGGCTGCAGCCGCTGTGCCGTGCCCTGCGCAGGCCTTATGCGCACTGCGCCGCCAGCCCTAAAGGCGCGCTCCCTGTCCTGGGCAGGAAACCAGTGCCGCGCAAATACAGGACGTTTGTTAACGTGTGAAGGCACTCCTGGGCTTTGCTGCCCGTCTTCTGAGTCTCGTTCGGGGCACGGGCAGGCAATCCTCCCTTTAGGTCATGTATCCGCCCTATGCAGGCTCGCCCTCCATGGCGCTAGCCAGCCAAGAAGCATTGGTTGAATGCAGAACGCACTATTGAGGATTCCTACCCCATAGCATACGTCCTCGGACTGTCTCATGCTGCAGGGTGTCTATCTGCTGGATATGGTACAAGACAGGCGAACGCTGACCTTGCAGAAACAGCATGTCAGGCTGTCAGCGCTATGTCAGGCTGTCAGCGCTTGTCGACTCTTCAGAATTTCGTTTTGACACCAATGCTGTTCTTTCACGCTATTTGAGCAACACAGTGCAGTGTGCTTGCAAGTGTGTTGCAGTGCGTGCCAAAAAGCAACAGCCCAGGCAAGGCCTAGCCCTCATGGCACGCATGCTCGCAGCTGCACACCAGCACACGAGCACACCGATCGCACTACTCATGTGCTGCAGCAGAGGCGCCTGGCAATGCCTGCCTCACCCCTTTGAGGGCCTGAGCAGCAGCATCCCCAAGCTGTCCTGCGACGGAGGGCAGGTCCTGGCTCACAGGCATGTTCGGGACCTACTCTTCGGCGAGGTCGTCGCGCTCCCGGCCCTCACCCTGACTGGCGCGCCATGCCAGCCTCTCTGTCAAGGCCGTGCTTTAGCTGGCTTGGCAGAGCCACATGCAATGACCTGCAATATCAAATGGTGAACACCCACACGCTTGGTCGTTTGTACAAATACGAGTGATGCGGCGAGTGTGCGAATTGTCAGAATGCATGCAGAGGATTAGAAAGTGCACTGTCGCTTATTCTCTAGCTGTGTGCAATACAGGGAGGTGGGCAGTGTGCTATACTCACCACAGCACGCATTTTACGATGCACAGCCACAACTCTTGTGCATCACGGCGCTGCTAAGAGCAAGCGACGCTGCGGTCACCGCCGCACCTTGTCCTTGGCGGCAGGCTCAGGGGTGGTCTGCTTGGCGGCAGCCATCAGTGGGTCGCCATGTTGCACCTTGGCGGCGCCTGGCCCTGAGGTCGCACCAGGCGCCCCTGCAGGGCGTGCCGCTTGTGTTGCCCAGCGCAATACCGCAGTATACCAAGGACAGGGCATGTCCAAGGGATGCACAGTGCATCTGGCACGGTTCACCAACAAATAGCACGCACCCTGCTCCACGGCACCGGGAGCTTTAGCGCCCTCGCTCTGGCTGCTATGCTTCAAAGGCTGCTCAAGTGCATCCTTGAAGTCATCTGCCTTGCCGCCCGCCGTTCCCCCCAGCACAGGCATTGTGCGAGTCTGTATGCACTGCTTCTGCCGCAAGTTGCAGATCAAGACGTGACAGCAGTGATGCCAAAAGACAACCGCTGCGCAAGCGCTTTGTTTGCGCTTGTGTGGCTTCACCTGTGAGCACCTGTGAGAGTGCAGAAAGCAAGTCAAAGCTCTCGTATGCTTTCCTCGGCTGCAAAACAGCCGGGAGTACACAGGCAGCAAGGACACAGCAAGTGACACATGGGCAACCCTTGGAACATAGTCGACCTCCTTTTTTCATTAGCAGCCTTGATGTTGATGTCAACATCAGACGTTGATGTCAACATCGAGGCTTACATTGATATTTTCACATGCATGTCCAGGCGGTCCCAGCAGAGGGAAGGGCTGGCATGTCAAGTGGGGTCCTGGCAAGCCGACAGCGCATCAACCTGAGGAATTTGATAACATGACAATGTCCCTCGCATCGCTCACTCCCACACGAACCTGCATGTGCTGCAATGAAGCTAAACAAGGCGCATCAGCGTGCACGCACTGGCACCATGCGGTTCACAAACACAGACAAAGACCCCTCCCAGTGCATGGTCTGCCAGCCCCGGCCCCAACACTTCGTGCACACAGTGGACAAGCAAGGACCAGCAACTCACAGCCTGAACTGAGATTCTCAAAAGTCCATGGCTGCATGGCTGCAGGCACAGCACAGAAGCACGGATGTCACAGCACCCCTGGGGACAAAAACCTGCTGCCGTCAAACACAGCTTGCATATCACATGAAACCATCCGCTGTACGACCGGGCACACAGGCGCTCATAGGTCATGGATATGCGTGCGGACAGGCGCACACGGTGCATATCAGTGCCGCGAATGCGCCTCCAGCCAGCCAACAACAGGTATACTCTCAGGTGCCCCACACCGTCATCCCCGCCGCAACACCTCAGTGCTGCGCACGCAACACTTTATCCGCTGTCACAGCCTTCTCAGCTCCGCACCGGCGCACACCAGCGCCGGTGCAGCTGGGGCCGACAGGCTTGGAGGCCAGCACAGCGGCACGCGCTCAGAACCTCGCGCGGCCGCCGGCCTCCACCCTGCGCAGGCCCGGCCATGGTACCCCTACAGACGGTTTGATGCACCACAACCATGCGTGTGGTGCGCCCTCTCCAGCTGCACAGGCTCAGCCGTGGTACTGCTCGATGGTGCCCACGCCGCCGAGGCGGGGCACGCTGGGGTCCACGCCCAGCCAGGTCAGCGAAATGTACGCGCGCCTGCCGCCCGCGCCTGCTGGCTGAGCACTGGACTTGGGCAGTATGCCGTGCAGCCTAGGATGCGTGTTGCCGGGCGTGGCGCACTGCAGGGCATGCTTTCGCAAGCGCAGGTCGGCAAAGGTTGTCCATCGCGCGCCGCGTAAAGTATACCACCTTCTGAGACAAAGTCACTCAGAGCATGACATGGCGGCCTGCTCTGTGCGAATGACAGCACGGCGCTGTTCCGCTTCCATGGGATGACTGTGAGGCCATATTGGACAGGCCGGCTGACAGGCTGCAGGTGCGGCCAGCGCGCGGCAGGCGAGCTACCACGGGATAGCCGGCGACGACGGCTCCTGCCTGCTGTTCGTGCCGGGCTACCTGATGGGTCCTGCTGCCCCCTGGTGGACGGCAGCGAAGCGGTGCACAATGACAGAAACGTATCAGCAACATGAATGCAGATGCTGCTTGTGCATGTGCCCTGGCTAGCACACTGTGGCGCCCGACAGACGCACGTGAAGTTCCGGAAGAACATCTTGTTGTCGGCCGCATACGCCTCCACGCACGGCCGCGTCAGCGGGCTGTTGCCCAGCGCGTGGTCCGACTGGAAGAACGCGTTGCCGAGCAGGATGTTCTGGTAGTACTTGTTGCTGAACACGCGGTTCAGCGGCGTGATGAAGCCCTGCGCGCGCGGCAAGTCTTGCAATAGTGTAGTGCAGCCTGCGCGGCACAAGGTGGGGTCCTAGGCTCTACCCTGAATAAACAAATGTCTAGAGGCAAAGGGTGCATTTGCACGGTGCTCTGCCACATGCCTCGTGCATGGTCGGCCGCCTAGCATGTCCGCGACTCCCACAACAGCACTCAGGCCCTCGTCCAACTGCCCGGCCAGGTATTCAGAAACACCTGCGGAACCATAACTCACAAGCAAGCACAGGCGCTCGAGCGGCAGCGTGCGTACACTGCGCATGTGGCTTTGCGTGCATGCCTGCAGGCGCCTCCCACAGCAGCCCGACGGCAGGCTTGCAGGCGCGGCGGGGCAGCACCTGGGGGTTGGTGGATGCGGACAGGCCGAAGGCGTGGCCGCCGCTGAGCGTGCACAGGTCGTACGGCGTGAAGCCGTAGCTTGCTGCGCGGACACACGTCTGGCCTCATTGTCCGGGGAGCCGCTCCAGGCGTGGTGAGAATTACCACTCAAGCAGGCGACCCTCAACAGCAGCAGCCTACCCAGCGGCTGGCTATGAAGAGGCGCGGGGCCCATGTCGCGGCATGCTGGCGCCCGGGCAGCGCACCCCACTCGTTGATCAGCTCGTTGGCGGGGTAGTCCCGCTGGTCGTTGGTGTTGCTGCCAATGCCTGCAAAGAGGTCCGGCCCGGTCGCGTCGGGGCGGCCGTAGCCGACGTTCACCAATGGGCCGTGCAGCTTGTACAGGCCCACCTGCAGCATGGGGGGCGCAGTTCAACAGCCGTGCACGCATAAGGTTTTAGCAGGGTTTGGAGCTCAACAGCAGCATGCAATCTGTCAAACTCGCATGCGCGGTTCAAAGCCGCCTGGGGATGACACGGGCGTAGCAGGCGCCTTCAGCCAGGACCTCAGCACCAACGCACACTGCACAGGTGCTCGCTAGAGGAAATAGCTACGCACAGGACACTGCGCTGCACAGCAGCGGCGCATGCAGAGAGTCTGGTCGTGAGCCAGGCATGAACGGGCACGCGTCAAGCAGCGTGCCAGTGGCCCGGGGCGGCTCTCCGTCTGCGCCTGGTGCACGTCACAGGCCCGCTCGGACCCGGCAGGCGGCGCCGGCCCGGGCCCGGGGCGCACCGCGCCGCTGATGGCAAACAGGTCGGCCCAGCTGATGGGCTCGCCCGGCATCACCTTCTCGATCACCTGCTTGGCCGCCTGCGCGCGCGCCGCACCGCCTGGCTTCCACATCTAGCATGCCGACCTTGCAACAGCCAACGCACTGCGACAGCGCTCTAGGGGAAGAAAGACAGCATGCTTAGAGCGTGGGGGCTGGTGGCCCATGAGGGCAAGAGCAGGCCCGCGGGCTCACCCAGACGAGCGGGAAGGCAAAGCGCTGCAGGCCGCCGTTGGACGGCCAGTCAAACTCGAAGCGGATGGAGCCATTCGCCCTGCGGGGCCCGCGCGCGGCCGAGCTCAGGCTTGGGGCTGGGTCGAGCGGCCGCCTTGCCGCGTGGCAGGCTGCAGGCGGTGGAGTACCTACGGAACCAACCACAAGCTCCCACCAGCAAGGTTGGTCCGCAGCTGCTGGGCACAAACCAGATACCTGCAGACATGCCTCCCCGGGCTCCACATGCAGCCCCTGGGGCGCCGCCCGGCCGCCCAGCCGGGGGCGCTCCGGGCGCGCGCCCGCCCTGCCGCGTGGTGTTCCGGTTCCAGGTGGCCGCGTCGTGGAAGGCCAGGCGCACGTACAGCGGCCCGGTGATCTGCGGCTGCAGCACAAAGTAGCAGATCTTGAAGGCGGTCTGGTACACGGGGTCCTGCGCGCGCGGCAGCGGCTCCACGCGCTGTGCCAGACCGCGCCTTTGTGCATGGCTGCCTACTAATTCCCGCTGTTTGTCTCGTCGAACAGTGTGCGACAGGCAGGCTATCCTGCGAGTCTTAAATGCATTGAAAAGGCCCGGAGGCTGTCATGGCAGCCTCAAGGTGTGGCCGTCAAGCCCTGGGTGCACAGCGCAAAGCATTCCGGCTCCTCTACTCCAGCAGCGCGCTGGTCCGCAGCATGGGCCCCGCATCAGCCCAAGCCCAGCACGCACGCCCCGAGCCGGGCCCGGGCTCGCGCCAGCGTCTGCAGCTCCACCGTGCTCAGGAAGTCCTGCCAGTTCATGCCGGCGGCCGCCGCGACCATCTCCGGCGCCGAGCGCAGCAGGTAGCGCACCGCGCCCGGCGCGTCCGCCGCGTCCTGCGCCTGGACCTGCTCCAGGCGGAACTTGTGGTCGACCTGCGTCACACAGCGCGCTCACGCAGGCGCGCCCCCCCCGGTTGCCGCCATAGCCGCCTCTGTCGGCAACGCCGTGCCAGTGCGTGTACTCGCTGTCGGCCTGGTGCATGCATGCGCCGACGACGGCCTGTGAGTGGCGTGCGCACGGCGCGGCCTGCTGCCTGCCGGTCGGTGGCCGGCGGCCGCCCTGGCGGCCGCCCGCGCGTCGCGCGCACAGCGCCCAGCACACCTGACGCAGTGCACAGCGCCTGGAGCATGGCAGCAGGACTGCACGGGATGTTTCGTTCCCCCTGCATACGCCCGGGGACAACGCACGAGCGAGCCGGCGCGGCACAGCTGGTGCACGCGCCCGCGATGCCCCAGGCGGTGCTGTTGTTCAGGGGCGCCCGGGCATGACTGGCACCTTCTCGCCGTTGACGGGCGTGGTCGCATCGGCGTAGGTGCCCGGCAGCGAGCGCATGGCGTACTGCGTCAGGCTGTCCTTGTCGGCCTCCAGCCACATCGTGGAGTTCATCAGCGTCTCCGCCAGGCCGCTCGTGTTGACCGGCGCCCCCACCTCCCACACGCTCTGCTGCAGCGCGCGCCCGCCGCGCCCCGGCCCCGCTGCCACCTCTGCTGGTGCGCGCGCATGGGTCAGCGCTCTGCACACACGCAAGACACAGGGCATGGGTTGCCGCCACACAATGCCCGCACTCGGCACCTTGCGGGCTGCCGAGCAGGAGCCCGCAGCAGCCAGTCCACGGGTGGAGCTGTCGGGTACTCAGCACTGTGACCACCCGGTGTGCTGTGCACTCAGGACAGCCAACACCCTGGCGTGCTGAAGTCAGGGTCGAGCGGCCATTACCACCCAGCCCGGGCTGACCGCATGAGCAACCGGTCCCAGGTATCTCAGTGCGGCACCATGGAGCTTCAGGTTTGGACAAGCCAGAGCTCTTGTGGCTGTGGCGGGGGCGCAGTGCGTGCCTTGTGCTGCCTCGTGGGCCCAGCCAATGCTGTCCGCAAAGCGGCAAGCGTGTGCGCCGGCCGCCAGCGCAGCCAGCAGCACCACCAGCCGCGCTGAGCCAAGCATCTCGGCGAGCTGCAGCGCGAGGCACGCAGCGCCACTCTCCAACGGGGCTACCCCAGGTGCCACTTAAGCGCAGCCCTGCGCGCCTGTACAGCAGTCCTGCTCGCCCGCGCGGTGCTGCTAAGCTGGGGGCCCACTCAGCCTCTCACCGCCCAACTGCTTGCCAGTACAAGCTCCTGCAGGCTGTCTGGCTGCAAGCTGCAAATGTACTCATTCACAGTACGGTGGCCTCCTGGATAAACTTCCTCGTCTTCAGACAGGCACTTTTAGCCGCCGCTATTTACAGCGCCGACGTGACATGGACTGCATGACCACGCAAACTCGCTCGCTGTGCTTCAGGCGTCATAGCCGACGATGCTTGAGCAAGTGCACGAAGGGCCACACCTGTGCCGTCCAAGTAAGGTTGAAAGTGTGTATAGAGACTTTTGGCCTGGTCAGAGATCAGCTCAAGTGCGTGCACTTATTTCTTCGTACAGTATAGCCTCTCCCGCGCTCACGGAATCCATATCGGAAGAGTGGGGTTTTCATGCAGGGTTACGCTGGCCAAGCAAGGGCGCGCGCATCCAAGAGCCTTTCCGTCCTTTTCAAGCGCCTCAACTTCTGGCTGCAACACCGCGCTGCACAGCCTGTGCACGTAATTTTTTTTTTCCATTTCGCACCTCACTGTGCCCGCAGCTCATGCTGGCAAAGCTCGTGCAGCCATACCACCTCAAGGTCTTCTTCTCAAACAAGTTTGTGCACGCCAGCATCCTAGACACGCTGCAGAACGTCTGCGTCACGTCCGTGAGCACCAACAACAAGCTATTCACAGACCTGGTCGGGGCCACCAAGCCCAAGAACGACGTGCGGGCGTGCCTGGCAGTTGCCAAACTGCTGGCAGAGAAGGCGCACGGTCTGCAGGTGACCCCTGAGGCCAGGCTCGCGTTGCTCAAAGTAACAGAAGCGCTGAGCTGTGCCGCTTTGGGGTTGTGTCTGTAGAGTGTGCCTTGGCTGAACGCTCTCAAGCGGACAGGTCGACCGGCTGTACTGGGATGGCGTGACTGCGCAAAAGTCACGCAAGCGGGACCACCAGCCAAAGGCCGAGCAGCTCTGGAAGGTGCGGATTGGACTCGCAGGGCACTCACAGACGCCTGGCTTGAAGTGTCAAGGGGCTGGTGCCTGACTCGTGCGGTTCACCCTCTCTGCAAGCAGAACGCTGCTGCCTTACGGGTGTCAAGCGTGTGCTGCAGGCCCTGGAGGCCAACGGCGTGCACCTGACGCGCGCCGCCCAAGCAGCGGCAGCGCCGGCGGGCAGCAAAGCCAAGCAGCAGCGCGGCCGCGCAGCAGCCAGCAGCGTGGACCCGCGCGTCCGGCAGCAGCTCTGGAAGCTGGCGCGTCCTGCGCCCTCAGCGAGAAAATCTGCAGGGAGCGGGCAAGTGCTGATGCCTGGGGGCTCGGCCGCGGGCGGCGTCGCTGCGCAGCAGGAAGCTCCCCAGCTGCGCGGCGGGGCTGCAGGCAGTGAGGGGGCTGACGGCACGTTGCAGCCTGGGACGGCGTGAGGCGGCGGCATTGACAGGCCATCTCTCAGCGCAGAAAGTGCACCTGGTTGTGCGGTGGGGCTGCATGCAGCGGAGCGCTGGGTGGTGTGCGAGCGCCCGCAGCTGTCAGCTGCATGGATGGCGCGTCTCCCTTGGTCTGCTGCCCAGCGTCATTACCCGCAAGGTCTGTCATGCGGCGGGTTGCACCTTATGTGCCTGGTTGCAGGCCAGAACTGTCGGCATCGTGCTGCGGGCTTCCCATGCCCAGTGTTTGAGGAAGCCCTCCCACCCATTGCCGCTTGACAGCATGCAGCAACGATGCATGCGCTCAGATTTGCTATGATTGAATTTGCCGCTTTGGGGGCAAAGAGCATCAGTCTATGCACCGCTGTGACTTGCACCCAGGTATTAGTGTGCACTGCAAGGTGTGAGGTCGATCGCTGCAGCATGCGCTGCATGTGTGACAGCGCATGTGTTAAGTCATGTATTTTGCAGGCGAGCCACAATGTCTGCTCTCATTCCTGATGCAATCGGTGTGTGTGCGCTGGTGAGTGCTAATTGGGTATTCCTTGCCGGCAGAGAGCTCTCTCATGAGCAACGCACCATATGCATGTAGGCAGGCAGCTTGACAGTGGGTGTGATGTATACCCCATACTCACGCAGCTGCATGGAAATGTAAAGCAAGAAAGAGCTTGGCAAGGCACGTTGTGCAAGGCACACTTGTGCCTGGACAGTGGTTAAGCTCTGGGTAGCCCTTGGCCAGCTCTGGAAGCAAAATTTGTTTAGTTGACTCGTGAGGAAGCTTTGGACACTGAGCCAATGTTAAAATGCCGAGCGTGCATAAGGCAGGCAAGCTTGGCGTCAAGTCAAATGCATCTTGGATTTGTCGCACAAGACCACGCTCCAAGGGTGCGCTGCTGTTGTACACACGTTGCAAACGGTCACCAGACGCTGTTGTCCGCACTCATTCAACATGGTGGAATGAGTGCGGCATTGATATGGCATAGCGCCTCACCACTTCAATGCTTGCACCGCAGGTCGGCCGTGGAGTGCAGGACGGGTGACGTCTAGCACCTTCAACAGAGCCAGACAGCTTCTGGCAAGACAGGTGAGCCCACACGTGAGACGAGGACTGTAAGGGACACGCAGTGGGCAGCATGGTGTGCTATAGACTGCCATCAACGCCATGAGCCTGCTGAGCTGTTCGTGTGCGTGTGGTGCAGCGCACACGTCAAAGGCGCGGTGGGTGCTGCGCTTGTGCACATGAGGCGCCTGGTCTGGAAGATGCGAGGCGACGCATAGACCAGCAGCAGCGGCTACAGATGGAGGCCGCTGCAGGTGGAGGCGGCGTGCCTGTCTATGACCTGAAAGCCACACAGGTGTGCGGCAGGGCCACCCTCCTGCTTGCGAAACTTTGCAAGCTTGGCAGCACAACAACAGGCTCACTAGCCGCTGCACAGCGCTTTGCCTGTGTCCCAGGCTGTGGCAGGCTCGGTGCTGCAAGAGCCACACGAGCACGGCGAGCGCCATGCGGGGAACAGAGTGAGCGGTGCTGGCTAGCAAGTGTCCCTGGAGGCCACAGTCACAATGCAGCCAAGCGCTCATATACCATATCACTCTCTGTGAGGCGTGCGGGGCCTGACGACGCGCTGCGGGGCGCCAGCGCCTGGTGGAGACTGCGATGCTGGCGGCGGTGGGCGGGCTGGTGTACACGCTGTCCACGCTGCTGAAGCTGCAGGCTTACTTCGGCTACCTGCTGCCGCTGCCCGTGGTGGTGGCCGCCATGCGCAACGGCCCCGCCGCCGGCCGCCGCACGATGTCCGCCACCGCGTTCCTGCTCCTGGGTGCGCGCCCTCCGCTGCTCTCCGGACAGATACACAGCCGCCTCCTAGCTGCTACGTCATGCGACAGTGCACACACCACACTCGTGCAATGCTCACGGGGCCCATGGCACCATGCGCGACGACGCTGAAACAGGCCGCCAGACAATGGTCGTCACGCGGCTGTTCAGAAGGAGGCGCATCCAGGCGCATCCAGCCTGCAGGACCCTGGCACATGTCACCGTCCAGCCCAGCATGGCACACAGGTAGCCCTGCACAGAAGGCTGCACGATTGTGGGCAGAACTTGAAGCACAATTCATGTGCCCAGCGGAGAAGATGTGGCATCCCTCCTTACAGGCAGGGAAAGTTCACAGGCAGGGAAAGCGTTGCATTCAGAGACGGAGACGTGTGCAAAGCAGTGATTACAGAGCGTGCGAACCCAAGCACAAGCTAGCTACCTGCCTACATGGGGAAGCCTATGTATGGACCTGAACGCAGCGAGCCAGCCAACGAGCCAACCAGCGCTGGAGCCGCATGGCATTCTACGCTGCAGCAATGCTGCTGCAGCAGTAGACAGGTACACAAAGTTGCGGACGCGCGAGAGGGAAGGCCGTGGGCCAGCACTGCTCCAAGACCAGAGGCAAGCACAAGGGCTTGCTAACCTGAGTGTTGCCAGGTCAGAAATAAGGCTTGCTAACCTGAGTGTTGCCAGGTCAGAAATAAATAAGAATACCATGGGAATCGCGCTACGCTTGGTGCCAAGCCTGCCAGTGCTCCCCTCAATCCTGCACGGCGCATACCAGCCCAACTCCCTGAAGCAATGTATCCACATCACGTGGACTCAGCAGGCAACTTGCTTCCTGCAGAAAGTGCCAATGCCGCCTGGGCGCGCCACAATGCAGCAATGTTCGTGGTTCCACCGCGTTCAAAAATTTTCAAAATTGTTCCAGCGAGTTTGGCGCTGTAGAGTACATTCCCACAGGTTCAAAACATTCGTGCATTAATTCCAAAAACTTCAGTTGCAGCATTCTTTGCCTTCCGCAGATTTGCAAACAGTGCGCACTGCCAGCCGAGGAGTGCCGGCACGGGACATGTGCACATGTCCTGCCCGCTCTCCTCAACCTCAGCGGCCGCCCCAACGGTGCCGTTGCCAGAGCAGCGATACGCCCAGCAGTGACCAAGTTCACAGACAGTACAGAGCACGAAACATGAACGTGAAACAGCACACACCTCCTTGCATGCCCGCCCCTCACCCTCCCTCCCAGCTACCCCGTAGCTCCGGGACAAAGTTGAGGCACGCCGCATGCTTAGCGGGAGCAGAGCATAAAGCTGGAGCCCCAGCCCACGCAGACGCTGGAGCCCCAGCCCATGCACTTTCCCCAGCCCCACTCCCAGCCCAACCAAGCGCGCCTGCCCACCTAAGCGCGCCTGGTGTGTCGCAGCGAATCATGTGCGTACGGTGCGCCACGAGCGACGGGATTCCGCGAGCAGCCCTAGAAGTGCCTGTGCGTCGAGTGCAGCCGCACCGACGACAGGTTGGACAGGTAGGCACTCCACAGGATCTGCGCGATGGGCACGTGTTAGCGTGTGTGAAATATGTATATATACACTCTGTACAGAACAGCACAACAGCTACCAGCGCTACCAGTGCGCCCGCGTGCATCCAGAGCCGGCGCGGCATGCGCTCGCTGGGCGCCGCACCTGGCAGCAGTTGATGTAGAGGATGCGCTGCTGCGGCGCTACAAACTTGAAGTTGATGACGTGCGCGATCGGCCACACGGCGTAGTTGGCGATCATCATTGGCACCAGCTTGGCCTGGATGGCCGGCAGGATGTTTTCCGGGTGGTTCTGCCGGCCGCGCGCACGCCGTCAGCAAGAGTCCCTCGCCCCGCACCGCCGCCTGTCGAAATGTCAGAATGGAGCATGCACCGCCTCGTCCTAAGAAAAGCAGCACATGCTCATGCGGCCAACTCGAGCTCTGCGATCATGTAAGCTTTACGGTCATGCAAGAGGCGCGCCTGCAGCAGGTGGATGAACGTGAAGAACACGCAGGAGAACACCGGCGCCCACAGCAGCTGGTCGAGCAGCATCTTCGCGGCCACCGCCTTGTTGCTGCGCGGGTCCTCGGGAAACACGTTCTTGTCCAGCAGGGTGTACCAGACGTGCCCTGCGCGCGCAGGACAGTCCGCTCAGTGCGCACTGCCTGCCGTGTTTGCAGTGTGTGACAGCTGCAGTGTTTGCAAGACGACCAGGACATTGAAAACACCCCCACCTGCGTTCGTGTTGCCGCTTGCAGCGCGGGTGCACGCGCGCCAGGCACCCAACCCAAGACACACAAGTTGGGAGCAGCGGCTGGCAGACGCACAACCTCTGCCACGCAGGTAGCGCGCGGTCAGGGGCTGGTGCACGGGCTCACACAGTGGCGCGCGGTGCAGTGCTTTGCCTGCCAGCACCGGCCTGCACAGATGCAACCGTGCTGCTCGCATAACCACTGAGAGGTGCCTGGGTCAGGCGTGCGCCCACGCGCAGGCCGTGCGGGTCAGCAAGTGCCAGGTAGTACACCTGTCAGCGGCCGCAGGCTGGCTGGGTGCTCGCCGGGGAGCGCGGGTCGGTGCTCAGCCGCGCGCAGGCGAGCGCGGGCAGGGAGGCGGCGCACCGACGGGCCCGTCCATGAACATGCCGAACAGCACGAGGCGCAGCGTGCGCGCGGCGTCGTAGTCGGCGCCCACGATGCTCTGCGCCAGCACGTCGCCGAGCAGGAACCCCACGAGCGACGTGGCGCTCTTGACGAGCACAGGGTGGGCCTCCAGCGCCGCGTTGTACGCGCGCCAGGCGCGCGCCACCGCGCTGTCCGCCGCCGGCGCGACCTGCTCCTGCAGCTGCTCGAGCGGCCGCTCCGCGGGCAGGGCGGCCACCAGCGCCTCCACCTCGCTGTGGAAGCACTCCGCCCGCTCTATGGCCCGCAGCGTCGCGTCGCTGGAGCTGCTGATCCGGGCCAGGGCCGCGGGCCGCCGCCTGGCGGGCAGGGCGGGTCGCCGCACGCCCGGCCGGGGAGGCGCCGGGGCCCGGACGGAGCCCGTGGGCGTGCCCGCGTGCAGCAGCATGCCGGCAGCCATGCCTCGGGTTCCCTGCTGCCTGTGGGTTTGCAGGACCGCCAGGTGCCTGGTCTGGCCTGTACGGCGCCGCGATGGGCAGCCGGAGCCGAGCAGGCCGGTGATGAGGAAGTACAGGCCCGTGAGCCGTGAGCCTCTACCTTTACTCCCTACCCTTGCAGGTGCCGGTAGATCTCGCCAGCACTTTTTTGCATGCTTCTCTGTGGCCACAATCCAGTGAGTGCAGTACAGCGCATGGAAAAATGCACGCGCCATACATCGCCTGCTGTGGTAGCTGCGGCTGCCAGCACCGCCTCTGGCAGTTGGCTGTTGGTCACAGCAGCAGAGCTATCGCACGGTGAGAGTCACACCATGGGTGTGAATGCGCGCTTGAGTGCCCTCTGGCTCCAGCCAGCTTTGGCTTGCATGCCAGCATTGCCCCAGGAACATGGCAGAAATGAGACCCTAGTGATCAGCCCATGCATGCGCATCTCAGCTCCCTGTGCTCTGCCTGCCAGTCCCCAGGCATGTCCTGTCGCGCACCCTGCCAGTGGCTCAGACGGCATGGCAAGGAGGAGAGGTGTGGCGTTGACCTCTGGGCGCCGCGCGCGCAGTGCTGCTGGGCCCGGTGCAGGCGGCCACGTACCTGCTGAACCATGGGCTGCTGGCGGGCGCGTTGGGCGGCCTGCTGGCCGGCCGCGCGCCCTGGGCGCTGGGCGTCCCGGCCGCAGCGGCCGTGCGCGTGGCGGGCCAGCTGGGCTTCATCGCGCTGTCCGGCTGGACCATGAACGAGAACCTGTGGGCGCTGCTGCTGACCAATGTGTTTTCGCTGCTGGTGCGCGCCGCGCCGGCCGTGGGGCGCGGCATGGAACAGCACAGCTGCATGGCGTGGTGGGCACGAGCGGCTGGAGGTCTCTGTGCAGCAGGCCGTTGCTGGTGCTGCCCAGTCAGACAATGCTGCCCAAAGACAAAACATTGACTTGACAACGGGCGCTGCCAGGGGCGGTCGGCGCTTCCACACCTGTTTTGGGCGGTCGGCCCTGACCCAAGACCCCGCGCGCGCAGGACCAGATGGCCGCGCTGGTGGGCGCAGCAGGCGCGCCGCCGCGCGCGTTCGTGGTCGTCACCATCGCCGTGATGCTGGTCACCAATGCATTGGTGTACTGCGCGCTCACCTACGTGCTGTATGCCGTGTTCCTGCGCGCGCTGGGCTACAGTGTGGCCAACGTGCCCGCGTGGGTCGAGCGCCGCGTGTTCCGGCAGTACACCGCGGCGCCAGGCTGAGCTGTGGGATGCGTCGGTAAGTCGGGGGTTGTGCGATATGAGATGGGTGGAGGAGGGGCGGTGCGAGCAAGCACGGCGTTGGGACCGAGCTCGCTCGGCCTCTGTGCGTGTCTCTGCAGTCCAGCAAAGCCAAGTGCGCATCAAGGCACGCACGGCGGCCATGCCTGGTCCGTGCAAACTGCGGTGTCACAAAGTGATGCGGTGGGTGTGGGCACCTGCCACGGCATGCTCACTTTGTCGGAGCTGGATCTGGCTCATGAGCAGAAACAGACGCATGTAGGGTTGGCCTGAAGTACAGAAGACAGGAGACATGGAACCACCCTGGATTATGCGAAACGTCCTATGCGTCGAGCCGGTCCACACCTGTCCGGGTCATCATTCAGATGACCGACCCAAGGCTCAGCCCCATGGAGAGGCATGCCGACCCAAGGCTCAGCCCCATGGAGAGGCATGCCCCTCATGCACATGGGCATGGAAGCAAGGAGCATTGCAAGGAGTCGGCACTCATTAGCGGTCACCACACATGCCTCCTTGCCCTCGTGACTCTGTGCAGGACTGCATTTGCACCCGCGACACTGCCGGCACGAGGATCGCGTGACTGCCGGCACGAGGATCGCGTGACCTTTGTTTTATTCTTGGACCAGGCGGCGCGGTGCGCAACGGCAGGTTGCCATACACGCGAGTCATGGCGGTCAACTGGGCCGGGCTGGTGGGCATTGGCTTTCTCGCCATAGGCGCGGTCTTCGGTGAGGACGCACTGATCAAGCCGCAGCAACACCTCATGGGCCCTTGCTTTGACCAAGGAGCTGCATGGACGGTCGGAACCTTGTATGGAAGCGTGCACTTGCTTCTGGCCTGCAGCACCGCTGTGTCCCCACCGCCAGTGGTGCCTCCATCCCTTGCAAAACAACGCCGCACCTTCTCCTTGTCTGCCCGCCTGCTGCCCAGCAGCGTTCGGCCTGACCAGCTGAGGCCTGCTGCAGGCTGGGGGCTCAAGGGGGGCGCGCTGCCCCTGCCATACCCGTGCGTGCTGGACGTGGAGCCCATCGAGCCCGAGTACCTGCCCCACCCCTCCCCGCTCGAGGTAGCGCCCGCCGGCCCTTGCACGCACAGTGCTTCTGTGTGATTATGTTCCGTTTGGGGACTGGCTGTAACTCTCAAGCCTGGCACTGGCGCCCCGTCAGGCTGCTGTGCCTGCGCTGCACCTGAGCTGACTGAGAGCGAAGGAAGCCCCTCAGCCAAACCTGCTGGCATGTGTAATAGTCTCCTATTTCAAAGTGCACACTGGTCCCGCCTATGTGACGAGGTATGTGACGGGGTATGCGCGCGGGCACGCAGGGGGTGTATGCAGAAAACACGGCGCTGCGGTCGGCCAAGAGGCTGTTCGAGGGCGAGGTGTATGGGTCTGGTAGGCCCCTCGGCTCCTTCGCCCTGGCCTGCACCGCACGGCGACGCAGCGGGGACTGGGGCTGGCCACCTGGCCAACTGCTGTGGCTGTTGCGACTGCTCACCAGCACCAGATGTATGAGGTCCTTCATGCGCTGTGTGCTCTGGTGATAAGAAGAAGCTGCGCAGGGTCGCACTGCCGCCTGACGCCTGCGGCACGCTCCCGTGCGGCAGAGTCTGTCGCGGTGGCCGCCGACGGCGCGCTGTGGACCGCAGACCGCTACGGCGCGGTGCGGCGCGCCGCGCGCGTGCTGGACGGGCGCTACGTGCTCCAGGAGGCGCCTATTGCGCACCTGGGCCCCGGCCGGCCGCTCGGGTTCGAGTTTGACGCGGCGGGCGACCTAATCGTCTGCGTGGCCGGCGCGGTTCGCAGCCCGGCGCTCCTGCAGACCCTCCCCTCCCTGCCCTACATGGTCGCAGCGCGCAGGCCCTGCGCTTGCAGCCTGCTGCATCCATCCTGAATGGACTCATCCCGCCGTGAGCCGTTGTGGAGCTGCCAGCCTGAGCATGCTGGTGTGAAACAGTTGCACGCATACATGCGAAGAGCTGGACTACGCCACTTCTCAGAATCTGAGACATGCCGACACACTTTCTGCTGTGACCGCTGGAGGCGCGGAGGCGGCGCCCGGCGCGCCAGCGGCGGCGCGCCCGGCGGCAGGGCCTGGTGAAGCTGGAGCTGCCCAGCCGGCGCGTCGTGCTGCTGACCAGCCGCGTGGACGACGCGGACGACCTGCAGCCCGGCACCGACATTCACTACGCGAACGACCTCGACATCGCGCCCGACGGCAGCATCTACTTTACCGATTCCGCGCACGGCGTGTGGCCCGTGCGCAGCCGCCTGGGCTACTGGGACACGATGCAGGCGTACCTGCTGGTCACCTTCCAGGCGCGGCCCCGCTTGGGGCTGCAAGCCGGCCCACGGGCTTGCCTAGCCCACCCCCATCTATGGTCATGGCAGCCTCCCTTTGTAGTGTTCCGTTGTCATGTGGCACAGGGGCTCTCCTGACCAGCAGACTCGGCATCACCGCATGCGAGGAAATCAGAGCGAATCCCTGGGCGGCCTGCTCCAGCCAGGCCTGCCTGCTGGCCGTCCCGCAGGCGCAGCCGTGCGCGCCAACGCCGCCGCGCGCGCGCGCGGCGTCGCGAGCGGCGCTGGTGTTGGGGCTGCAGCCTGTGCTGCGCCGCTGAGGGCCGTGCGCTTGAGCCCCGATCGCTCGAGGCCTGCTCCCGCGGCGCCAGACCTACCGTGGAGGCTGCATTGTCTTGCACCTGTCGGTCGGTCCGGGCAGTGGTGCGGCCCCTGGCGCCTGACGCTAGCGGCGCCGCGCGCGGTGCGCGCAGGGCGCGCCGACGGGCCGCCTGCTGCGCTATGACCCCAAGGACGGCAGCACGCGCGTGGTCGCAGAGCGCTTCTGGTTCGCCAACGGCGTCGCGCTCGCGCCCGGCGCCGCCTGGGCCGCTGTGGTGGAGACCAATTCATTCCGCGTGCTCCGTGTCCAGCTCACCGGGCCCACGGTGCGCCCAAGGGTTAGGGTTCGGGCATCTCGCCGCCCTTGACGCGTGCGGGTGTGGGGCGGTCTTGCTGAGCGCGCTAAGCTGCATCAGGGCACGTGAGCGAGCGCCCCGGCGAGGCAGCCGCCGGCAGGTGAACGAACACGATGCGGTGACCCTCGGCAGCTGCTCGAGACGCGACCGCTCCACATCCCGGGCATGACCTGGCCAAGCACATTCCGATGCTGAGACCTCAGAGAAAACGTATAGGGAGCTTGCGGGCTTGCACGGGCGAGCCGACAAAGGCGCCCTTCGCCAGCTCATGTATGCAGCAGCTGCAGTGGGCGTCCTGCGGGGGACACAGGGGCGTCTTACATTCCGGTCGCAAAGCTCGATCACAGCGGACCGCACGCATGTCATGAACCTGCGACAAAGGTGAGCTTACAGGCGCAGCCGACGGTCAGTCCGGCACGGCGCCCATCCCGCTAAGCAGGAGCTTGCTTGTCAGCGTCAGCAAACTCATAGGCCTTGTGTAGCAGACGGGCGGCCCGACCCTGACCCGCCATGCACGGTGCGCGCCCGGGGCCAGAGCGGCACCAAGGCGGTGCTGACGGAGCGCTTGCCGGGCTTCCCCGACGGCATCGCGCGCGCCGCTGGCGGCAAGGGCGGCTTCTGGGTCGGCCTGACCGCGCCCACCCAGCCCGTCGTGCACCTGCTGCCCTGGCGGTGCGCACCCACTGCGCGCCCCACGCGGTGCCGGGCGGGGGCCGTGATGGGGGGCCCATCGATTCGGAACTGGTCGGCAGCTCCAGAGAGGGCTGACCGCACCACCGGGTCGCGGCGGTCGCCGCAGAGGTGCGCGCCCAGGGGCGTGGTCCCTGCCGCATGGGGTGGCCCTGGGTCCACCAAGGCAGGCACAGGATCAGCGCAGCCCCGGCAGCCGTTCGTGCGCCTGCGGCGCCGGCGGCCCGCGCCCTGAAGCCCACACCCGCCCCAGTGATCCAGGGCCCCCAGGCCCTGGGGCGGCCGGCCGTGAGCAGGGCCCCGCAGCCCGTCGCACTCGGCGGGACGCGCCTGTGGCCTGCCCCTGCCGCACCTTTGCAAGCCCCCTGCCTTCCAGCTCCGGTGCGCGGGATATGAGGGTCGGGCTGCGTCCGTCCGCCAAGGGCGGCGCGTGGCGGGCGCGCCAGGCCGGGCAGCGGGAGCCGCTGGTAGCCGGGCTGCCGGGGCTGCCGGATGGCATCGCGCGCGCGCCGCGCGGCGGGTTCTGGCTCGGCCTGGTCTTTCCGGGCCGCCAGGCCTACCTGCGTGTGCTGCCCTTCAGGTGCTCCCTGCGCGCCTTGCCGGCCGCGGCGGCTGCCGGCCCATTCTTTGGGTGTTTCTGTCTGTGATCGTAAGGGCAAACGCCCAGTCAGCCCAGAGGCCCGCCTTTTCGTGCCCTGGCACTCTGTTGGTGCTGTCGCTGCACGCTCTGGCGGCGCTTGCGCAGCTGGGAAGGAAGACGGGGATGGCTTTTGGCACGCCTCTGTTCTGTAAGACAGATGAGCACTTTTGGCCCCGCATGTTGTCTCATGGTCAGGTTTATTAATTTGCTCTGAGCTCAGGTTTGCTTTCCTTGGGATGCGCACGCGTGCAGCCTGGGCAAATGCTAGTCACCAAAGAGGGTCTGGTGTGGCACGCGCACAGCATCTCAATGCAGTGTCACCTCTCCTGAGACCATGCTGTCAGCTGGTCTTATGGTTGCGGCCCGCCGTGTCGGCAGCGCTCCGATCAGAGAGGACAGAACGTGTTCGCCGGTCTCTTTGTGGGTCGTCGCAGAGCTTAGGAGAGATTGCGGAGTGAGCGGATCCAATGCAGCTAGGAGGGATTGCGCTGTGGCAATGCTTAGAGCGCCAAGTGGTCAATGCAGGCGGGGCAGTGTGGTGCTTGTGCGTTGGGCGCCGCATGCACGCTTTCTTGGTATGAGGCAAGGCGCGCCGCAGTGCTCAAACTTTTGGACTTGGCCCTGGGGCGCCTGTCCTGGCGACGTAAGCTCTTGTTAAGGTGCCGCCTAGGGCGTCGACTGACTGTGCCGCGCGCGCAGGTGGGGCCGCTTCATCTTCGCATGGCTGCCGGCGGCGTTCCGCCCGCCTGTCAGGGAGTGGGGCGCGCTGGTCGAGGTGGGCAGCCTTGTGCGCAGCTTGCTAGGCAGGGGCGGAGCTGCATTCGCAGGGGCGCACTCCTTGTGTTGTCGTTGCCGTGCAGGAGAGCGCCGACTGATGTACTTGCCTCTATTTGGGGACCTCGGCAAGCATTGGCTGCTTACCCTATGTGGTGAGCGTGTCTCCCTCTCGAGCGAGCACGTCCGCGGTGCTCGCGCGGGGGCTTGTCTTGGACGATCGCATCATGTGGCAGGAAGGCAACTGGCCCCTCATGTGCAGAACTGAGCTGAGGGCTGCGTTCACTGTGAAGTGAGGAACCTGGTGCGCCGGGCAAGCCGCCCTCGTCCGGCCCCTGCGCAGGTCTCGGCGGAGGGCGCCGTGCTGCGCACGCTCATGGACCCCAATGGCAGCCACGTGAGCCACACCTCGGCGGTCACCGCGCACGGCGAGCAGCTGTTCATCGGCAACCTCGCCAAGCCCTACGTCAGCATGCTCAACCTGGCGGCCTGCCAAGCGCCCTGACGGCTGGCCAGCTACTAGGCGCCCTGACATGCAGGCATCTGTGCTCTGATCCTGCAGGCGAACGCGCAGACTCTTTGTCTGAGCGACGCTCTCCATGTGGAGGTTTTGTAATCGGCGTGCATGTTGTGCGATCAAGGGCCAGGCTGGGACAGCATGGCAATGCGCTGCTGCATCGAGCACATGCACGTAACGTACTGTGCCGCACTTGCACAGCATGCGGCAAGGCTTGCAAGAGACAAGACAGCACAGGGCCTTCTCACACTCAGTGATAGTGCTGCAGCCATGCATGTTGCGTGCTCGCCCACGCGTAGCAGGCCGGGCCGGCAACCTCAAAGATCTAGAGCAGCAACTGCGCTCCGGTAAACGTCTTGCAAGACGCTCAGCTGGGGCAGCGTGTGCGGGAAAGCCACCAGCAGGCGGCGCTCGCCGCTGACGACAAAGGCCAGATAAAAGAAGGCTGCGGATGTGGTCACCGCCTGGCGGCCACAGCACAACGTAGAAGCCGTGTTTCTTGGGTGAGAACTGATATCAACAAAATTTCGCAGCAGACCGGACGCGCCTCGTTGATCAGCACGGCGCGTGTGCGCTCCGCGTCTAGTAGCCTGGTGCGGCGCCACCCCGCGCGGCTGAGGGTGGTGAGCTGCACTCCAAGGCCGGGGAGGACAGTCACGGCCTCCCATCTTGGGGAGGCGAGCCAGACGGCCAGCGCCATAAAGGCAGCTGCAGCGGCCGTCCATAGCATGTGGCTGCGGAGCAGCGCCTAGAGGCAGCAAAGCGTCAGCGCAATGCGGGGCGATGTTGATGCAGTGTGCCCAGCCTGTCGCTCACCGCTGCAGCAGCTGTGCAGATGGCAAGAATCAGCGCGCTGGGACGCTCCGTGTGGACACGTGTGCTCAGCTCTGGCTTGCGGAGCGCTTTCATCGTTCCAGACCTGCAGGTGTTTAGGAGTCTGCTGTGCGCACTGCGCCGCAGCAAGCGACTTCTGGCGTTTGTTTCGATCAGACTGTGGTATTCCCCGCTCTAGATAGGGTACTGGAGGGCAAATGCAAAGTACACATGCAAAGCAGCTCAGTCTATCTATTCCCGATCCAGCGCCCACTCTGCTCAGCCTATTATCACAACTCAACGCACGATGACCAAGCCCAAGTTCTCCTCTGATGTTGGGGTACGCCTGTTGAAAACCACCGGCCCCAGATGCTTGCAAGCCCCTTTGGTGGCTGGGCCGCCCTGTAGTACTCAGCACAGTGCACCTGCTTGCCTTAGTGCCTCTAGTGGCACCACAGCGCACCGTGCGGACTTAACCTAGTGGTGTAGGTCTGAAAGCGCGCCACAGCCAAGCCTGCTGCAGCTCTTGTGGGTGGACGGACGACCAATGATACTGTCTTGAGTGACGTCAAGTAGTGTGGTTGCTGTGGCGGCTGGGATGCAGCCGCACTTGAGCAAGGCGGCGAGAGAATGTCACGCAGCAGCATTGCGTGGCGGCTGAGGAAGCAGTGCACTGAAGAGCCCGCGCTTGCATGCAGGCCCTGTACGAGGCCGTGCGCAAGCGCGACCCCGCGCAGAGCGAGTTCCTGCAGGCTGTAGAGGAGGTGCGCACGCTTTTTGGCAAGCAGTCGGGGCTCAGCACTGGGAGTCGTGCTGATGTGGTGTCGAAGTCTCATATGAGGTTGAAGTTTCTTAGGCCTGTGGTGAGGTGCGCATGCTTCGATGAAAGGTAAAAAAGTCATGTAAAGTGGGTGCATGAGAGCGTGGCTGACTTTGCAAGGTGCGCAGCAGCTTAGGCACGCCTTGGCTGCAGGTGCTGGAGACGATGGAGCCAGTGTTTGCGAAGCGGCCCGAGCTGCTGACTGTGATGGTGCGCGGCCTGGCGGGGAGGTCGGGCACGGACAGGCTAGCATAGGGACTGACAAGCAGAGAGGCTCACAGACCTCCTGTGACACCAGTCACTGCCCGTGCATAGGAATTGCTTTCATAGACAACTTGCATGTCAAGTAGGGCCAAGTCTGCGTCACAGCAAGTCTGCGTCACAGCAAATGGGTCTGCAGTTTGACACATTTGACGCGCGCAGGAGCGGATGGTGGAGCCGGACCGCGTGCTGCAATTCCGCGTATGTTGGACCGACGACAAGGGCCACCAGCAGGTCAACCGCGGCTTCCGCGTGCAGTTCTCCAGCGCCATCGGGCCATACAAGGGTGCGGCGCCGGGCTCGGCCGCGCACTGCAGCCGCATGCCACATGCTGCATGCATGCCGTAGCCGCCTTGCGACACGCGCATTGGCTCTGACTGGTGGAGTCGCACCACGCTGACGATTGTTTGAGCCCTGCACAAGTTGGAGCTGACCACCCTGCGACCTGCAGGTGGGCTGCGCTTCCACCCGTCCGTGACCCTGAGCATCATTAAGTTCCTGGGCTTTGAGCAGGTGTGCTCTTCCATAAGAACACAGCTGCTCACCTGGACCCCCTATACATATTCATGACAATGTTTTGACCGCTCACCTAACGGGTCAAGGCAACCTGCAAGTGAGCAACTGCGCGATCTTGTGGGCCAAGGTAGAGCTTGCATTGGAGCGCGTGTCGAGTGCCTGGCAACAGGTTCTGCACTCTTGAGGCATGTTGAATGCTTGTTATTAGTGGTGGTGTGTCACGTGAACCCTTCACTTCCCTTCGGTGACTGCGTGGCATCATGCGCACGATTCTAGGGCGCTTGTTAGTGCGCTGACAAACGCGTTGTGCGCACAGATCCTGAAGAACAGCCTGACGACCCTGCCCATGGGCGGCGGCAAGGGCGGCTGCGACTTTGACCCCAAGGGCAAGTCCGACAACGAGGTCATGCGCTTCTGCCAGGCCTTCATGACCGAGCTGAGCAAGCACATCGGTGCGGAGCTGCCAGGATGTCTCTGGCTTTAACTGCGTTTATTGCACCAACATCCAAAAAGTCTGCTTGCTGTAGTGATGGCTGGAGGCGCAAAATTGAGGATGTTGCAACCTACAAGTTAAACGCTAGCAGTGCTCACTGGAGCTGGCTCAGCGGAAGACTGACTGGGGCTGAGTGTGCGCACAGGCCAGTTCACTGACGTGCCCGCGGGGGACATTGGCGTGGGCGCGCGGGAGGTCGGGTTTATGTTCGGCCAGTACAAGTGCGCCGCGACCCATGGCTTGTTCTGGCCTCTTTGACATGCACATGGTCCTCTTCAAAGTGGTTTTCGAATGCTGCAGGTGCTGCGTGTCTACTACCGCCCTGTACTTACTGCTAGACAGGCCTCTGCTGCTTCCATGGGCATGCATGTATGTGCATCAGGGCATGGGCTGACCGTGCGCTCATGCTTGCAGGCGCCTCCGGAACGAGTTTGTCGGCATCCTCACCGGCAAGGGGTGCGTGAGCGTTTCCAGAACCCCATGGATTGTGCCACATTATGTATGGCTGCTCTGGGGGTGGATGGCGTCAGAACCCCAGCTTACAAGCAAGGTCTGTTATCCGGCAGTGTGCCCGGCAGGGTACACGGAAAGCACACTTGTGAGGTCGATGCACAGGGCTCGCCATGTCAGATGTTGGACTGCTTGATGCTGTCCACTGCGTCCCTTCTCCCGCAGCATCGCTTGCTCCCCAGTGCTGTGTACAAGGCATACAGAGCGGTGGCAATAGCATTTGCAGAACCATATGTGTGAACAGCCTGGTTGGGGTGGTGCAGGATGTCGTTCGGCGGCTCGCTGATCCGGCCGGAGGCCACTGGCTACGGGCTGGTATTCTTTGTGCAGAACATGCTGGAGGCGAAGGGCGACTCGCTCAAGGTGGGACCCGCTGCATAAGGACCCCTTCGCATAACCCTGCCAGCGAGTCATGAAGCCATGAGATATGTTTTACCCACTTCCGCGCCATGTGGCACATACAGCTGTTGCAAGTGGCAGGTCACTGTGTATGGCTGCGTCTTCCTTTTGCGCGCCTCAAAATGCATGGGCCCAGTGTCATACCCAGGGGCGAGCTACCAATACCAAACACCACCACCGCTCAAGTTTAAACCCGGCAGGAAGACAGGCCGCCCAGCAGGCTCTCACCGTCGGTCCGGCGCCGGCGGCCGCAGGGCAAGCGCGTGGTGGTGTCGGGCTCGGGCAACGTAGCGGTGTACACGGTGGAGAAGCTGCTGGAGCTGGGCGCGGTGCCGCTGACCATGTCCGACTCCAAGGGCTACGTGTTCGAGCCGGAGGGCTTCACGAAGGAAAGCCTGGCCGCGCTCTCCGAGCACAAGGTCACCAAGCGCATCCCGCTCACCGAATACAAGCCCAAGAACGGCGCGCCCGCCCGGCCCTTTGCTCCAAACATGTCTGTGTGAACATGTCTGTCTTGCCCTGTCTGGTTGGGTGTGCATGCTGGGATCCCAACCAAGCGCTGCAAGCTACAGCGCAGGCCATGCTGGGCTGAATGGCAGTCCAGCAGGAGTGCGCAACGTATTGTCTGGCAAACGAGCGGCGCGGGGCTGGAGGTTTGCTTGGACGTACGCTTCAGCAGTCGAGCGCAAGTTGCGGCCCACGACGCACCGGCACAACGCGCATGTGCACGCATTGGCGGACGCGCTCGGGCCGTGCGCAGGCAAGTTCTTCGACGGCCAGAAGCCCTGGGGCGTGGACGCCAAGTTCGACATCGCGCTGCCGTGCGCGACGCAGAATGAGATTGACGAGGACGACGCGCAGGCGCTCGTCAAGGCCGGCTGCAAGCTGGTCGCCGAGGGCGCCAACATGCCGTCCACCTCCGAGGCGCGCCCGGCGACGGCGGCTGATCGACCCGCCCCCAAACCTTTGGCATCGAGCTTGTCATTGAGGTGCCAATGTGCCGGCCACCTCTGCGATATTTCCAGATGTGCCGTTTGCAGCTGCCTGGGTTGCTGGCTCGGGTGTGATGCATGCCACGCCGCGAGTCTCAATCTTATAGAGACACGCAGTGTGGTGGGCATAGGCAAGCTGGGTGAGCACAGGCTACTGTCTGCATGCGCCGCTGTTGAGCAGTGTACCAAGCATGGCATGCCAGAGCAGGACAAAGGGTACACAATGGTGCGCGCGCAGGCGATCGGCATCTATCACAAGAATGACATCTACTTCGGCCCGGCCAAGGCGGCCAATGCGGGCGGTGTGGCCGTGAGCGGCCTGGAGATGTGCCAGAACAGCATGCGCCTGCTGTGGAGCCGCGAGGAGGTGGAGGAGAAGCTCAAGGGCATCATGAAGGACATCTTTGACAACGCGCAGAGCGTGCGCGCCCCCTCCCTCTCCGCCGCTGCCTGCAAAACGTGTGCTTGCCCCTATTGCTACTGCAAAGTGTGCGTCTGCCTCGTTTGCGTTCTGCGAGAGTGCAGCCTCCAACTGCCTCCCGCACAGCGCATGCCTTGTTTGATGAGCTCTTGTATTCAGATTAGGCCGTGTGGTTGCCAGCTAACTTGGTATGCACATGATCAGACTGATGAGAGGCATGCGGACTGACGTGCATCTCCCGGGGCGACAGGCTGCAAAGGAGTATGACACGCACCTCCAGGCCGGCGCCAACATTGCCGGCTTCCTGAAGGTCGCCGACGCGATGCTGGCGCAGGGCTTTGTCTGAGGGCCTCATTCAAAGGGGCCATCGTGATCTGCATTGTGTGACCCTGTAGTGTGCAGTATGTGACCCTGCTCGGGTGTGATGCAGCTGCAGGCTGTGATCTGCAGGCTCGCGAGCAGGGGCATGCCATCAGATGCGCTCAAGCAGGTTGATGTTGTGAGCATGGTTTACATGTATTGTGTGTGTACACCTTTGCGCGCACGCTCTCACGGTCTTCGACGTGGGGTGCGCCGAGCTGGTTGCAGCGGTGCCCTGCTGCAGAAGTATGATGCTTGGCGTCGCGACCTCTTGGTTTACATGGCTTGTCCGCACCTGCCTCATGATCATGTGGCGATTCTGAAGTGCAGGCCGAGGTAGCGTGCCAGCGTTGCAGAGGCAATGCCTGGTCCAGGCGCACCTTAGCGCATTTCTGGGATAACCACCTGCATTCACCAGCGCATTTCTGCAATATCCATCTGCATCTTCACCACGCTGCCAACTGAAGGAGGTGGTTTCAAGATGGCACCATGTTCAGAGAGCATGCTTAATCTCTGTGAAGATCATCAAACCAATGAACTCATAACTTGGCTCGCTCGCTCGCAAGCGTACCAACTACAGTTCTTAGTAACAACTTCCTATCTTGCTGACCACGCATGTCTGCAAGCATTCCAAACACTCTGTGCAGCCCATGCCCCAAGCCTGTCAGGCAGGCATCCAACAGTCCAGGCACGCCACAGCCCACACTCTCATGCTCAGCAAACCCAGCACGCAAGCAACAGGCAACAGTGGGTCTCTGCCACTAACAGGCTGCCTGCAAACATCACTAAACGTGCCAACCGCTGCCATGTTGCATCCACATGGTGGCCTGCATGATTGTGCCCCCTGCAGTGTCGCACGACCCCCGACCAGACGCCCTGCGACACCAGCAAGCTCGCACTGTGGACACGCATCTGCTCACCGGCCAGCATCCCGGCCGCCCCTGCTGCAGCGCACTACGCCCGGCGCGCTGCAGCGCACTACGCCCGGCGCGCTGCGAGGTCAGCATGCCCACAGGACTGCTCTGTGCCCTACAGCAGCAGCGTCAGCGCGGCCTGCACGTCGCTGCCGCACTCGGCGAGCGCGGCGGCCGCGCGCTCGCGCGGGAAGCCCATGGCCTCCAGCTGCGCGAGCGCGGCCGCGTCCGCCACGGGCAGCGGCGGCGCCGACGGCGCCGGCCCCGCGCGCGCTGCGCGCGTTCCCGACCGTCAGGCGCCTGGTGACAGCAGCGCCAATGCCCCCATGACGCGCAGTCAAACAAGGTGCTGCGCTGGCTGGGTCCCCAACGCGCACGCCATACTGAGCGGCCGCGCAAGCACTGGCACTGCGTCTGCACCAGGCTGCCACAGAAGCGGTGTGCTATGAGAGGGCCCTGTGCTGTGACTATGACTGCTGAGGGATCCAGGGAACAGCAGCAGCGAGCGCTCATGCGCACATTCCAGCAGCGGGGGCAGACCTGCGGCTCCGCCGTCGCCGCCGACGCCGCGCGCGTCGCGGCCCGGCAGCCCCGACCCCGCCAGCGCATGCGGCGGCGGCCGCGGCGGGCCCTGCAGCAGCGGCCCAAAGAGGCGGCCCATCGCAGCTGCAAACGGCGCCGGCACCTGCAAGCACACAAGGACCTCGCCCAGTGCCCCCGGTGCACGGCGGACCCCGGCAGCCCAAGGCCCCGCCGGCATTGTCATGCAAGCACGCCCTCTGTGCTGATACATGCGCGCTTACAGCGCACGCTGCTGCAAAGGCACGGCGGCCTGACGGCGGGACATGGGCAGGCAGGGCAACAGCGTTTGAGCGGAGGCAGCTCGCGACGCAGGGTCAGGGGCGACACGCGAGTCCCCGGCCGCCCGGCCTGCCGACGCCGCGGCGCGTCCGGGCGCGCGGCGCACCCGCAGCTCGCGCAGGCCGAGCAGGTTGCAGCGCTGCGCGACGCCGACGGCGGCGCCCACGGCCGCGCCCAGCAGCGCCTGCCGCGGCATCGCCAGCAGCAGCTGCACGCCCGCCACATACACAAACGCCTGCGCGCGAGGCATGCGCGGTGTGATGCCGTGCGCGGTGTGACGCACTCGCTGCAGGAGCTGCCGCACTTGCTCCGCTGCCGACGCTCCCAGGCGGCGGCGCCCCACCTCCTGCCCCAACCCCCACATATTCTGCAAGCCTGCACCGTAAAAGACGGTCATGCCAGTCATACCCAAGAGCTGCACCTCATATGGAAAATTTTTTACACAATCCTTCGCCAATGGTGTATGAAACGCTATGCGGCGCTCACGCTGGGCGTGGAATTTGCTGCATCCCTTGTTGGCCACGTGGACTGACGGACTCCCAGGAGCATGAAGACTGCTGTGCACCAAAAAGTGCCTGGAACAGCCAGCAGTGATGCGGCTGCACAAGAAAGCAGCAGGGCGCCCGCGCCTTGTCCGTCAGGCGCCAGCCGAACACCGAGAAGCGCGCCGTGGGCGGCACGTCCAGCACAAAGCTGACAAAGTTGGCGGCGATGAGCGAGAAGGGCCCGCTGGGCGCCGGCACGCGCGCGGCCAGCGACGCCGCGAGCGGCAGCCCCAGCGACAGCGCCGCGAATGCGCCATACTTGGACGACCCCGCCTGCCTCTCGAACAGCCTGCCGCGCAGGGCCTCAGCTCGCTGCTTGTTGTTGCCTCTCTCGCACGACCACTGGCGGCAGTGCAGCAAGGCGACAGCCTGCCGTGCAGGGCTCAGCTCGTTTCCCGGTGCTGCCTCTCTCGCACAGTCACTGGCGGCACCGCGCCAAGGCAACAGGGCGGGTGCGCCGCACGCACCTGCTGTGGTACAGCAGGATGCAGCCCACAAGGAGCTGCCCCACGTGGCTGAAGTGGAAGAGCCGGGTCCACAGGGCCACATAGGCAGGCAGGCGCCGGTGCTGCCCGCGACTGAACGCCTGCAGCAGCAGCGACGTGGAGGCAGTGGCGATGACAAGAGCCTTTGTCACCGGCGCGCCAGCAAACCCGCCAGGCCCGGCCTGCATAGACCTCGCTCAGGCTGCTGGCATGCACACGTGCGGTTCTGTGCGGCGCAGCGAGCGCGGTGCACCCTTTGCGACTACCACCGCAGGCTCTTATAAGAACATAAGGAACACCACCAGTGTGTAGCAGCTGCACGTGAACGACCCTGGTGCTCAGTCGTCGACCTTCTAAGACGAGCGCTGCACTCTCGCCGGGGTGTGTTACCGGGTTCCAGCACAGGTGCTTTACAGCCCGCCCCACTGGCGCCAGAGCAGCATCGCGACAGACCTTGCTCTCTTGCGCGCCCTGCTCCAGGCGTACTCATCAGCACCCAGTATCGTTCTCCAGAGACCCGTGCTGAGCAGGCCGCAGGGGTCCGATGGCGCTGCGGGCGCTAGTGCGCGGCGCCCCTGCATGGCTGAGGCCCTCGCTGGCGCGGCGGCTCGCATCTGCTGCCGACCTCGAGGAGGTGGATGGCGCGCCGAGGCCGGACCCGCTGAAGCATGCGCCCAGCGTTTTTGACAAAATGTGCGACCTTCCTGGAGCTCCACTGGGCAAAGGTTACAGCAGCGAGGCTCACCGTATGAGCACACAGGCCCCTGCACTTCAGGTGGCAGGCAGGCAGGCCTGGCACAGTCAAAATAACAGGTGAGGCAGGGCACATGGTTGCAGCATAGCAACAAGCTGCAAGAGAGGCAGCGCTTTATCGAGTGCATGACGGTGCTGGGGCGACCTGGCCTGCTGCAGTGGTGAAGTGCTGCTGCATGGTGGACGGCACTGTGACCTGGCTGACGTCCTGCACACGCTCTGCACACACGCAGGGTGCAGCTGACGGTTATTGATGTGGAGGGCAAGCGCATCACGCTGCGCGGGCTGGAGGGCCAGACGCTGGTTGATGTGCTGGCGGAGCACTCCCGGGAACTCGGGGGCGACCGTGCGCGGCCCCGCGCACCCCTGCCTGTGGCACGTATAAGCGGTGACGTTGCAGAAGGCAGCGTTGCCTAGACTGCGCACTGTTACTTGTCACCCATGGCTTGACGCTGGCAGCTAGCCTTCATTTCTCACGGGCTGCTACACTGAGCGGCGTCTCAGCTGCTGTGCACCACAACGGGGTTGGACGGGGAGAGCGCTGCTGTGCACCATGATGCGAGTGGAGGGGGAGAGCTCTGACTGTGTATGCATGGCAGAATGTGCTGTGTGCTTGCAGTGCGCACATTGCCTTGCAGAGAACTTGCTGTAGTCAACATTAAAGCAGTTACGCCTCCTTTGTCAAACAATTTCAGGTGCGGGGAGGCAGCAGTGGAAACGAGTGTGTACGTGGTCGCACATGAGAGGCCACATGTGTCACATTGTGGTGAAGACCCACTCGGGCAGTGACACCTTTCTGTTTGCTGCGCAGAGGTGATTGGGCTGTCGCCGGACGGGCGCGGCCAGCTGGAGGCACACGTGACGGTGCCCAACGAGTGGCTGGCCGTGCTGCCGCCGCTCACCGATGCGGACCGCGAAGCGCTGGAGATCATTGCGCCATACGTCGGCCGCAAGTGCGCATGCGCTGCTGCCTCTCCACATCATAGCTCACCTGCATCACCTGCATGCTAGACATGTACTGCTCGAGTAGGTTGCTTGAATCGTGATCATCAGAATGATCACCACGCCTGCTCCTCTTGGCATGCGTCTGTGAGCCTGTCTGAGGCATGTCTGTCCGTTTGTCAGCGCTGTCTCTTTGGGTGGCTTGGTTGTCTCAGAGGTACTCGAGGGAGCTGACTGCCTAGTGTGATGATCTGGGACGCCTGTTTGCATGATGCGCATCGGTTTTTACATCAAGAGATAGCATTCATTTCTGCCCCAGACCACTGTGCCGGCTGTGAGTTTGCATGCGGATGTGCACCTCGCAGCTCGCGCCTGGCCTCGCACATCACGCTCAGCCATGCGCACAATGGCTTCAACATTGCGCTGGGCGAGCTGCGCCCATGGAAGACGTTGTGAGGCTGCGTGCCCGGTCGGCGCACTGTGTCGCCGCCCCTGCCACCCGTGCTCATGGCTGCGCATTCGCCGGCCGGACGGGGCTCTGGCGGGAGGGTGCCTGCTTCATGAGCCAGCATGCAGGTCGGGGGCTTTCAGGCAGAGCATGACTGGCAGCCACCGCCTGGCAGCCTTGCAATGGCCTGTGGGTCAGTTGCTGCCCTGCATGCATGTCCGCCAAATGCAGTCTTCGTTTTGTAGCAGGGCTCTGTTCCAGCCAGGTGCGTGAGTGAGTCAGCGTCTGGCCCGGCCCCTAGCCAGGGTGTATTGAGCGCGCGTCAATGGGAAAGCCTGTAGGCGTGATGTGCTGCTGTCGTCTGGTGGCCGGGCTTTCTTGGCTGGTGCTTTCTTGGCTGGTGCGGCGTGTGTGCGGACACGCTGCTGCCGCTGCCGCGACCCTGCAGTGAGGCAGGCTGCTGGTTGTTTCATTGCAGCCGGCTGCTGCTGCTGTGCTGCCTCTGGAGAGTCTTTGTCTCCGTAGTCGTGCTCCTGTTGATGTGCTCCGACGCTCCCGCGAGGCTGCCTTCACAGTGCAAAGGTGCAAATTTGTGCTGTTGGGTCTGTCCATTCCTGGTTATACTGCACTGTGATGTTGGGAGAACCCGCGCTCTGCAACGTGGGTGTCTGCTAAGCCTGACCACTCTGCTTAGCAGAGTGGCCTGATGCATGCAATAAAGTGAGGCCTGCGCTTTGCTGTCGGGGCCGCCAGCTCGCGGCGCGCGAGCAAGGTGGTGATCAAGCGCGAGCTGCAGGACGCCCCCATCGCCGTCCACCCGCTGCTGCCGTGGAAGACACTGTGAGGCGAGCGGGGGTGTGCCTGGCAGGGTGCGGGGGTGCGTGCGGCCTGCCAGTGGACGCTCAAGGTGAGCCTGTGGAGAGCGTGTCAGGCGGTGTGGCGCGCGGTGCAAGCGAGGGTGTTTGCAAACTCAGTGCATTGCCCGCTCCGCCTGAGCCAGACTGTTCCGATTCCACTCCCATCTACCTCGTGTCCACCCCACCTTAAGGGCGCCCACACTCGCGCGAGTCGCGTTCACAACGCAACTTTGGTGCAGGCCCTCACAGGTCTAGGGCAGCAGATGGCACCAAGGAGTATGCAGCCTCTTCGACTGGGCCTGAGACAGCTCGCTCGAAGGGGGCGTGGGTGTAAACGGAGCGTCACGAGCCTACTTCCGCCGTACCAGGGCGAGCAGCAGCCCTACTACCCGGAGCGAGCCTGTAACGGAAGGGATTTCTCGAGCAGCAGGTCCTGGGCCGTGGGCAGCGGGCATGAAGAGGAGTGCGTCCGCCACTCGGAGCCGCCGCGCAGCCAGGAACAAGCGGGAGAGGAGGGAAGCTCATGTGTGCCCTCCTTATTTTGCATCACACGTTCCCGCGCGCCCGCGAGTACAGTGCTGCGGGGAGCGGGCACTGGAGTATGGTGCTGCAAAAGCAGCTTCCCACTCAGTGACAGGATGCCACGTGCGTCTCGCCCATCAAGCGCGGCATGCGCGGCTGCACGGCGCTGCTTAGGAAGTGCGTGCGGCGCATTGAGGACCAGCTCCACGATAGTTATGCGCACACTGGTCTGGGACTCCTGCCCAAGGTAGGAGGGCGCAGTACTTTTACTAGCTTGTGGCCCGCGCGGCCTGATCGGGTGGGCCGCTGCTGAGACGCTTGTTTTGGCCTGTGCTGGGCTGGCGGGGGCGCAGCGCCTGCCGCGCCTCTGCGGGGGCTGCCCCAGAGCCAACCAGACTGGGCACCGGCCATTCAACTGGCCGAGCGCGCAGCACATGCTTGCGGGCGCCTGAGCTGCGCATTTTTCAGCTCTGCGCTGGGCCCCCCCAAAGCTTGTGAAAAAATGATTTGGGGCGGTTTCGCGCTGTGTGTTGCTGCGCGCCTCGGGGACGCTCAGCTTGTCTGCAAGCCGTCTCTTCGCTGCGGTGGGCCCTGCGGCACCCCGCAGCCGTTCAGCTGGGCGCGCAATGCAAGCCTGGCCGCCACAGCCCCGCCTGCCAGTGCTTGACCGCGAGCGCCGTCGTGCGCCGCCGGCCAGCTGGCAGCCGCTGCAGCTGCCGCTGACGCGGCTGCTGGGCCGGCGATGCCCAGCGCGAGCGGTCAGCAGCAGCAAGCCCGATGAGCGTGAGGCCGCGGCCCGCTGGCGTGCTCAGGTTGGGAGGCCGCTGGGCGGCCGCAGCAGGCTCGGGCGACTGCGGCGCCGGCGTAGCAGCGCACCCGTCCACGCAGGACGCTCACGATGTGGGCTCGGTCAGCCCGGCAGGGCGCCGCGGAGCGAGTCGAGCGGAGATGGCAGTCTAAAACTCAACTGGGGATGGGGCGTCGGCGGAGGGGGCGCGCCGCCGACGCGCGCCGCGCGCGCGCAGGACGGGCGCACGGATGAGTTTGACGTCGGCGCGGCGGCGGACTTGCGGCCGCCGGGCAGCCACATGCTGCTGCCGCTGCGGCTGCTGGACAACTTTGCGCTGTTCACGCTGGACGAGGACGAGGACGGCGAGCCGGGCGAGGAGGGCAGCGCCGCCGACACGCTCGCCGGCCTGGAGCAGCTGGTTGACGGTGCGCGCTCTCCGGGGGTGCCGGGGTGCTGGGACGGCTCTGCCCGCGCGCCTGCCGTGCGGCGCGCGGCCGGCTTGGCCGGCTTCACACCCCACCACAGAACGACAGCAAGCCTTCCGGCAGCATAACATGCCTCTCCGCATCATGACACGCCTCTCGGCAGGTTGACAAGCCTCTCGGCATGCCCAGGGCAAGCCTGTGCGCCCGACCTCGTGGCCGTGCGTACAGCGGGCTGCGCCGCGAGTCGCCCAGGAGCCGCGCGCGCGGCGGCGGGCGCGCGGCGGCGGCCGCCCCGGCGCGGCGACCGGGCGCGCCTGCGCGCAGGCCTGGTGGGCGGGCTGCCGCTGCGCGCGCGCGGCGTGCTGCTGGACCACCGCGCGGCCGCAGGCGGCGTGGAGGAGGCGCGCGAGGCGCCGCGCTGCCGACTGGCCGTGCCCGCCGTGCGCGACTGGGCGCTCGACTACTCCGAGCCTGGCGCGCTCTGGGCGCTCACCGAGCACGCCTGGTACCGGTGCGGCCGCGCCTCCCCCGTCACGGGGCTGCAGGCTGGTGTGGCACGTCGGGCTTCAGAACGCTTAAAGTAAGCCTTGAAACCAAGAAATCGTACCACCGACCGCGCCTGGGCGATAGTCGGGCGGGGCAGCATTGTTGGGGCCGCTGAGGCGCTTGAGCCTGCCGGCGCCCGCCACGCATGCCGCGCGTCAGTGCGCCTGTACGCGGCTTGCATCGCGCGCCGTCAGGCGTGCTCGCCCCAGCTGGCAGCGCCGCCGGACCTGGTGGCAGCCGCGCGCGCGCTGTCCCCTGGCACGCCGCTGTGCGCCGTCGGTGTGAGGAGGGGGCGCATGGTGCTATCTGGACCGAATAATCCGCGGCGCGCTTCGGCGGCACGCCCGCGGCGCGGCTGACGGCGCGGCCCGCGCACGGTGCGCGCGCGCAGGCTGGTCTCGCCCGCGGACGAGTACCAGGCGGCGTTCCGGCCGGCGCTGCGGCGCGCGCTGCTGGCCTGGCGCTGCGCGGGCGTGCTGCTGGCCGACCCCACCGCGCCCATCGAGGCGGCCGTCCCGCAGGCGCGCGCCCCTGCAGTGCAGACCGGGACGGGGACAGGGGCTCGTGCGGGAGTGCAGACTGGGGAAAGAAAGCTCCAGAGTGTTGACAAGGATGGATGGTGCGTACGGGCGCTGCCCGCGGCGCCGCCGCGGCGCGGCCGGCAGAGCGACGTGGAGGCGGGCGCGCGCGGCTGGGGCGCCTGCTGAGCTGCGCCGCCCGTGCCGTGCGCCTTGGCGGCCGAGGGGGATATGGGCTCTGAGAGCGGGCCTGCAGCGCTCGGCGCGTCAGCGCGCAATTAGGCGTAAAGCGCATGTGGGTGGTTTTAAACCGTCGCTCATGCAAATCCCTGGGCTTTCCTGAGGTATGGTTTGCGGGGCATAAAGGCTTACCCCTACCCTACTCAACAATAACACGGCGGCGCGCAGGTGCTGGCCGCGGACTGGCCCGCGCGCGGCTGGGAGAGCGACGCGGAGGAGGACGAGGACGGCTTCGACCCGTACTGGGGCGTGCTGCCCGACGCGGCCATCAACCGCGCCGCGCTCGCCGCCGAGGCGCCCTTCCTGGCGCGCGGCCCTACCCTGGCCTTACTTCAACCCTGTTCCTGGCACGCGGCTCTACCTTGCCCTGCTCCTGGCGCGCGGCCCCGGGCCTCGCCCGCCGGCGCCTGCCGCGGCGCGCGCTTGCGGCCGGCCTGCCATGCAGCCTGGCCGCCTGCGGCGCCCGCGCCGCGCGCGCCCGCCACAGCGCGCCCCGCCGTCGCCGCGCGCCGCAAGCGCGCGATCGGCCGCAGGCGCTGACCTGCCAAGTGCAACACCGCGCGCAGGTGAGGCAGCTGGCGCCCATGCTGGGGCGTCACGCGCCGCGCAGCCCGCTGCTGGCGCAGCTGGCGGACGCGGCCGGGGTCACGGTCGCCAGCGTGTCGCGCCTGGGTGCGCGCGCGCCCTCTTCCACGTCCCAACAGCTCGCCCTGTCCCTGTCCTATCGTGGACGGGCGCACGTCATGAGGGCGGCCGGGGTCGCCGCCGCTGGCGCGTCGCGCCCGGGCGCGCGCCGGCCCGGCGCCTGCCCTGCCCCAGGGTCTTCACACCGAGCGCTGTGGCCCTGCTCGGAGAGTTTGCATACCTTCCAGTGCCTCGGCGTGCGCATGGCGCATTTTTGTCGGGCTCCGCACGGGCGCTTCCGCGCAGGCGCCTGCCCGGCAGTATCGGCAACCCTCTGCGCGCTGGTCTGGCTGCGGCGCGCAGGACTGCGCAGGGACTCGGGCAGGGCATGAGGGATGCACGCCGCCCCTTGCACTGACTCTGATTAGAGGAGGGAGGTTCAGCTGACGCCCGACCGCGCGCGCGCGGCAGGGCGCCCGGTGCGGATGCTGAGCGCGGGCGCGCCGCCGGCGGACCCGGCCGCAGCGCCGGCGCCGGCCGGCGCCTTTGACGCGCCCGACGCGCTGCTGCCCGGCGTGCTCATGGCCTGGGACTTCTGCCACTCGTACAGGCGCGCGGCCGGCCTGCCCTGCCTGCTCAGGGTGTGTTAGGGTTTATCAAGGTGCCGTGTGCGCTGGATGGGCGCGTGAGCTGCGCCGAGCGCCCGCGTTCACATGGCGCCTGCCTACGCCCGGCGAGCTCAAAGGAGCCTGGTGGGGCGCAGGGCGCTGCTGCGCCTGCCGCCCTTCCCGCTCGCGCGCCTGCGCGCCGCGTTTGCGGACGCCGAGCCGGCGGCGGCCGGCCGCGTGCCTGCGACCGATGGCGCGCGCACCAGTGGCGCGCCAGCCGAGGCGCCGCACGCGCTGCAGAACGGCGTGCGAGAGGACCCGGACGGCGGCGGCGGCGGCGGCGGCGGGGGCGGCGGCGGCGGTGCCGGCGATGGGACGTGTGCCGCCGCCGCTGCCGCCGCCGCCGCCGGCCCTGCAGCAGATGCGGTCAGCATCGAGCACCCCGCGGACAGGCAGAGCCCGGGCTCGGGCGCGGGGGCAGCGGAGGGCGAGCGGGCGGCGGGCGGCGCGGACGGTGCGGCGGGCCCCGGGCCCAGCGCGCCGGCGCCGGCCGGCCCGGCCGCGCTGGCGGCGGCGGGCGGCTTCGCGCCGGGCGCGGGCGGGCAGAGCGCGCTGCTGCGCGACGTGCACGCGGCGCTGCTGCGGCTGCTGGACGGCGCGGACGAGGCGGTGGAGGAGGCGCCAACGCTGGCGGGCTACGGCGCGGCCGCCGACCTGGCGCCGCAGGACGTCTACCGGCGCGCCCGGGCTCCCCCTTTAGGGTTATGGTCGCTGGGGCGGGGGGACGCGCGCTGCACCGGCTGCTGCGCCCCCTGCTTGCGCTGTGCGGGGGGTGATGCAGGCACGCGCCGCCCGCGCCCGCAGAGCAGGACCCCCTTCCTTGTGCTGCTCGTGCGGGCGCCCCGCCGCGCCCCGCGCGCGCGCCCGCCGAGCCGGCGCCGCCGCGGCAGGCCGCTGCTGGGCGCGACGTGGCCGGAGCTGGTGCGCGCGCGCCTGGCCGGCGCGTGCGAGGCGGCGGGCGGCGGCGCCGCGGCCGGCGCGCTGGCCGCGCTGGCCGCCACCGAGTACGGCGACCTGCCCGGGCGGCAGCGCCTGGCGCTGCTGGAGGCGCTGGTGCACGCGGCGGCCGACGTGGACGCCGTGCGCGCGCACATCGCGGCCGGCTGCGGCGGCGCGGATGAGGCGGCGCTGCCGCGCGCCGCGCCGCTGGGCACCGACGGCGCCGGCCGCCGCTTCTTCCGACTGGGCGCCGAGGCGGGCGCAGGCCGGCTGTTCGTGGAGGCGCCCGGCGGTGGCGGCTGGGCCTGGTACCCGGCGGCCCAGCTGCCCGCGCTGCTGGTGTGGCTGGACGGCGGCAGCGACGCCGAGCGCGCGCTGGCCGAGGACGTGCACGAGGCTTTCCAGGCCGAGCTCGCCGAGGCGGCCGCCGCGGCGCCGGAGCCGGGCGACGCCCCGGAGGCCGCCGGCGCTCCCACGGGCGGCGCAGCCGGGGGCGGCGACGCCGACGAGGCCGCCGCGGCTGCGGAGCGCCCCGCGCCGGCCGCAGCGCCCGGGCTCGCGGAGGGCGGCGACGCGGCGGACGGCTACCGGCTGGCGCGGCCGCTGCCGCCGCCGGCCGCCGCGCTGCGCGCCGAGCTCGGCGCGCTGCTCGCCGCGGCGCGCTGGTGGGAGAAGCCGGGCGAGTGGCTGGCGGCGCGCGGCGCGGTGCGCGCGGAGCTGGCGCGCGCGGCCGACGGCCGCTGCTTTGCGCGCCTGGCGTGGCTGGTCGAGGACCTGACCTACGACGACCTGCTCAAGGGCACTGGCTGGGGCCGCCGGCGCGGTTGGTGCCGCGAGCGCCTGGAGGACTGCCGCACGCTCGCGCAGGCGCGCTGCCCTATACCCTACCCTACCTTACCCAAAATCTGCAGAGCGCCTGCCGAGCGCCTGCTGGAGTACACGCGGCTGCCGCAGGCGCGCTGCCCGTGGCTTGACCCTACCCTACACTAACCCTGCCAAGCGCCTGGATGAGTGCTGCACGCTCGCGCAGGCGGCGGTGGTGGCGTGCGCGCTGGCGCTGCACAGCCGGCGGCCGGCCGACATGGGCCGCCTGAGTGCCGCGGAGTGGCGCGACGCCGTGGCGGCGACCGGCGCGCCGGCGCCGGTGCTGCCCGCGCCCGGTGGCGACGCCGTGCTGCTGCGCAGCGGCTACGCGGCGCACGTCGCGGCCGCGCGGCCGCCCAAGGACGCGCAGCCGGTCCCGCTGCCGGACGCGTGGCGCCCGGCCGAGCGCTGCGTGCTGGCCGAGGTGGAGTACGCGCGCGGGCACTGGCAGCGGCCGACCTGGCAGGGGCGCTTCGCGGGGTCGGGCGGCGCGGGCGCGGCCGAGGACGGCCTTGTCATTGCCTGGCTGCTGCTCGAGCGCGTGCCGCCGCCGGGCGCACCGCCGCCGCCGCCGCTGCCGGCCGGCGCGCCGGAGATCGACTGGTCCAACTTCACGTTCGCACACGGCTTCCGGCTGCCGCGCGCGCGGCCCGAGCCCGCCGCGGAGGGCGCGCCGGGCGGCGGCGCGCCCGGCGCCGGCGCCGGCCCCGGCTCGGGCGGCGCGCCGGACAGCGCGGCGGGGCCGGCGCCCGCCGGCGCAGGAGGCTCCGCAGCGGCGGCGCCCGGCGCGGCCGCGGCCCC